>ENA-UOIW01000486-UOIW01000486.1-human-gut-metagenome-genome-assembly--contig:-P58-NODE-486-length-32092-cov-15.139651_pt1 | contig 32092 bp, 43 predicted proteins | sample MGYA00242334_ERZ723881 | MGnify/ENA metagenome assembly ERZ723881 | reverse complement strand
CTCTTCGGGATTGCCGTCCTCGATCGAAACCGATTCGAAGAGTCCATCGCCGATTTCCTGCATATCTTCGCTGAAATGATCCCGGATTTCCGGCCATATGCAGATCACTTCAGAGCCCAGCTTTACGAGAATGTAGAAAAAGTCTATTCCGATCCCAATATCTTCGGCATCGACCCCTTCCATGTCTTCTCTTTGCACCGCGACTTCCATCGCCATCTCTTGTAATTTTTCCTTCTCGCCCCTCAATTCAGCTAACGCGTTATGCATGACATCAACGAACTCCGGATTCAGTTTCCTCATAAAAACAACCTCCTTCATTTTGGATGTATCTCCATATAATAAGGGCTTGTTTTTGCCGCGGTCAGCCGTCCGCCGGCACGTCGTACCGGTCATCCGACGCGAACCACTCGAAATCGCCGTACTGCGCAATGTTGTCCCGCGCCTCGTTCGCCAGATTGTCGTAGTAGCCGCGGTCGATATCCGCTTCCTTTCCAAGCTCGCTTACCATTTCGCTCTCCATCCAGCGATAGCCCTTACTTCCGGTTGCAGCCGCATACTTTCCTCCAGAGGTAGAGCGCAGCAGCAGCCCACCTCCGGCTCCTGGCTTCATCGGACAGAAGGAACCGACCTTCCCGATAAATACGAGGTGATGCCCCTTCTCAATCTGCTTTTCAAGCGATTCGATCTTTGCTGCGTTTCCGTCCGGATCCGCCTTGCGCAGTTTCTCCTGCTCTTTTTCAAGCATCGTCACATCTGTAAGAGCCTCGTTCATGTCCAGATACAGCGCGCTTTTGACCTCTTTGGTCTCACACAAATCTTTGAATTCAACTGGTTCATGTGTAAACAGTGTCTTGAAAACATAGGGAACGGCAAATTGAGCGCCCGTGGCCGTCCATTCTTCGGAATGCTCGCCATTTTTCTCCGGAATATAGCCATAAAGCGCTTTGCAGCCGTCTGCGCTCTTGTATTTGGCAATGTAGTCCGCATCATTGATCTGGCACATTTTCTCGTAGGTCGCTTCATGTTCGAATGTGTAGCCGTATTTAGCGGCGAATTCGAAACAGAACTTGATGATTTCCAGTGTTGCATCCGCGATCTTGATGGAGTCTGTCTTGATAGCAACAATCTGAAATCCGCGATCCGTAACCTCATCCTGAAGCGTGCGCATAAAAAGAGCGCCTCTCAGCGCCACAATGTTATTCGAGTTTCTCGGATCACGGAACGGGTTTTCAAAGCTGGCAGCCGTCAGTCCATATACGCTGTTGATCGGAATCTTCAGTGCGTTGGACACATTCTTTGCCTGTTTCGGATCGCTCAAATAAGGCGCGAGCTTCCCATCCATCATCTTCCTTGCGGAATCGTAATCCTTGTGCTTGATTGCGATACGGGCATCGAGAATATCCGTATAATTCTTCGTATACTCACCAAAGCAATTCATTGCACGAATGGAGTTCGGATGCATGGATGCTACGTCAAGCAGCGCCACATTGCCGTACATGCCCGGCCATGAACGAATATAACCCCCCTTTCCGATGTCCGTTCCCCGATACATGTTATGCTTCTTTTTATCATCCACAAACGGATCGCCCTCTCGCCAATAGCGAAATTCATATCCTGGAAACGAATTGATGATCGGGTATCCCATGGTTCGACAGCCTCCTTATTCCAGATAATCCAGCCTTCCTCGAATATCCGGAGGAATATTTCCGTTCCATACATAATCGTTTTTCAGAATATACTCATTATAGCTGGCAGCCGTCTTGTTGGCGCGCATCTTCGCCTGTTCAGCCCACCCATGCTTTTCCAGATCAGAACTGGTTAGATACTGTTCATAGACAAGCTTATCGCTGGTATAACTAGCAATCATTGCGCGGCAGCCAAAGGGGGTGACGCCCACAACCAGAATCGCTCCAATCAGCAGAATCGAAAGAAAAATATAGAAACTTTTCATCTTTTTTTCTCCCTTCTTTAGTTTGCGCCACTCTGATAAGTGACAATGGGATTGCTTACCGTAAACGGAATATCGGAATACAGGTAATCGCCGTTCCACTCAATATATTTCCCGTCCGTGGTAAAGAAGAAAATACCGCTGTCGTTTTCACCATAGGAGCCATCCACATCGGCCAACCATACGTTATATGTAGAATCATAACTGGGATACTTAGTATCGGGAGTCAGAAAGCTGTTCAGGCTCGATACTTTGCCGTCAACAATGAACTTTCCGACCACTGTATTTCCAGTAAAGAGCACGATATATCCAAGCGGCTTCTCAATTTCACAGGGAAGTGCGTTTGCTTTTTCCCGCTGGCCGTTGACCCAATAGGCACGGCGAATCAGATTATAGCGTTCCAGAGAATATTTTATATCCGTAGGAGTCGGCTGGGAGCTGGCAAGATCGTCCGCCTTCTCGATCTGATTAAACATATCCTCTTTAGAACCGCTATATTCATATTCGCAGCCTGTCATGCATATGACGACGCAGATCAACAGAAATATGATCATTCCGGTCTTCAAAATTTTCTTCATTTTCCTTCCTCCTTAATATTGTTGCCCCGTCGCCAGATCGGTATAGATTAGTCTCGGATGTCGTTCTTTTCCGAAAATGATGCGTGTAGTCAGGCTGTTGCTTGTATCGTTCACCGTCATGCCGGCAATCTCGGCCAAAATCTGTCTTGCGGTAAAGTCTCCCGCAAGCTCTTCAAATACGGCTTCCGTTGCAATCACGTCGTTGTCGCAATACTTCGCAACCTTTTCCCACTGATCTTCCGGAACGGGCTGGTCCCATGGCAGCCCAAGTTCCTGATGGTGAATTCCAAGTTCGATTTCCCATTTCTTAAGCGATTGTTTTTTCGCTGCGAAATCGTACACATCCGTATAGCTGAGATTGTATGCCTCGCCAAAGAATGCATTTCGATCTCCTTCGATGATACGCATGCTCAGTTTGTAAAGCTGCTCATTGGTAAAACCCATCAGACAGCCATATAGTAAGTGATTGTCGTATCTGCGGCAGTTGAAACCAACAAGCCTGAACTTCAGAAGCTGCTCGATCTCATGTGGTTTCGGGTTAATCATCCGGACTACGGGCTTGTCCTTGCCCCTTGCTTTCCAGTTCACCAGAAACAGATTTGGAAACACCTCTACGTCATAGAACACGATAGGTGTCTCTTCATAGGGGGCCTCTTCTTTTTCCAATTCTTCCTTCGATTTGAACCGCATCTGAGAAACGCGTTTGAGACAATAGTCCGACTGGTTGCTACTTCTCGCCGCAAATGCGATGATTGCGGGCTTCATGTCGCTCACATCGTAAGTCAGATCTCCCGCATAAGCTTCATCCAGAATTTTGTAAATGAAATCAATGCTTGGCTTGGTATAATGGAGAATCTCCTTTCTGAGATTGCGTTCGATCAGTTTTCGCAATCCCTTTTCGCTTTGGACAGAATCGAAATTGATCGTCTTTTTCGCCTCCTTCAAAGGGAGTCCATGGCTGAGCGTGGCTAAAGGAAGATCGTTGCAAAGAGACCGTCTGCGCCTTAAACTGCCGTTTCCTGTAAACACCTTTACTTCAATTCGATCATCGTACACGCAGCTTAGCTTGGAAGGATCGCCCGAATATAGATAATGCAGGTGAATGCCTTTTCCGCTTTTGCTGACCTCAGCATAGGTCGGCGGCCATTTACTTGCCTCTTCGAGATTTTTCTCAAAGTTCTTTTCTCCGTTCGGTCCCACCATATCAAAGTCGATCACAATGTGATTCTCTGGCACTTTCACATAGTGAACCCGCGTCGTATCCAGCGCTCTTAGCGTCGTCTTCACATTGGCCCATTTGTTCATAGGCGTTCCGGCTTCGCTGGCATATTGTGCCAGACAATCAGAAAGCAGATCGTCGAGAATGGAATGCTGATTTTCCAAAGAAATAAGCGGCGTGTGAATCTCTTTCACTTCTTCGCCGCCCTCTTCAAATTTTTCAGACCGGAAACCCCGATAGAGATTTCGCACCCGTGTTCCGTCATCCATGGTTTCTCGCTCAGCGAATTCCCGAAAATAGTTTTTAAGCTCTTCCTTCACTTTTCTTTGCGGATACGGATAGGGAACTTTCGTGTCCTCGCAATAGGTCTTATACATCTCCCATGCGGCTTTCAGCGTCGTTTTATCCTCCTTCTGGAAAACCGCCCACGAATCCATCACGAAATTGTAAAAGTCGTTAGATGCGCCAAGCATTGCGATTGGAATATAATCGTCGTATGCGCTCGGATCCTCCAAATACACCTGCTGGCAATGATGCGCAATCGCGCCAAGCTCAAAGTTGATTTGTTTGACCAGCTGCGTGTATTCTTTTCGGGGGATTTTGTTTCCGGTCGGCGTAACGTCGATCAATCTTCGGATCAATCCGCTCTTCGCATCTGTGATGTGCACAGGCTTGTTCGTGCCCATAAACAGAAAACACTTAAAACTATTGGTGTATGCCCCCTTGAATTTTTCGTTCACCGTCATCTTCTCATGCGAAACAAGGCTGTTGAGTCTCGTATTATCCTCGATTTTACTCAAATCGCCGTCGTGCTCGATCGCCACCAGCGGGTTATCCTTAAACGCTTCCAATGCGAATTGATTGCTGGCGCTGCTCAGCGCTTTCGAATGAAACACGCCGATATATCCCGCAAACAGCTTCTCAATCACATTGATAATTGTGGATTTACCCGTACCGGCAGCGCCATAAAATACCATGAATTTTTGCAATTCACGGCTGTCGCCTGATACGATCGCGCCAATAGCCCATTCGATCTTTTTTCTCTCTTGAGGAGCGTATAGAACGCTGATCAGGCGATTCCACGCTTTCGGCTCTCCCGTTTCTAATGGATACGGGAGCTTTTTTGAGGCGTAATCGGTTCGTCCCGTTTCCATATTGGAAAATATCAGTTTCTCATCCAGCATGTGAAAGGAATCGCGCATCTGTCTTTGACAATATTTATGCCAGTTGTCGATCATGCCGCTCTCGGCGTAGCGCATGTACATGATCTTGTAACCATTTTCGAAGCGATGCGCATTCTCCTTTGCGAATCTGTCCAACTCCTGATCGACGATTTCGATTACATCCTGCTCACTCACAGACCACAGTCCGCGTTCCTCTACCCAAATTGCATAAAAATCCCGACCACGAATCATCAGATCCTTGCTTGGGTTTTTGATGATGAAATTCGGATAGATTTCAATGAGCCCGTTCTTTCTTGAACGGGTCGAAACCATCATAAAATCGACCATAACTTATCCTTCGTTCATTATTTTCTTGAGCGCCGTCGCCTTGGAACGGGAGTCGAGCAGGCCAACAAGCAGTCCGGCAGTCGCAAAGGAAAGAAGGATGATCATGCTTTTCATCCATTCCATCTGTCGCGTCATCCCTTCGAGCAGCTCAAGCTGATCCTGATCGATCTTCTGCTCATGGCGATGTAGACCAAATAATTCGGTATTCGCTTCATGAATACTGTTCTGCTCCATCTCCAAAACCGAAATGCGCGCTTCAAGCTCCTTGATTCGTTTGTTACCGATCATTGTTCATTCTCCTCCAAATATGCCATCATCTGATACCAGATTTCGATATTTCGCATGTCGAATTTCGGATATCGAAGGGTAAATAGCCCGCCCTGCCCGCTTTCCTCGTAATCCCGTCGCATGAATCGAATCAAAATATCCATCGTCGTCAGGCGGTCGAATCTCGAATCATCCATCATCGTCAACCCAAGGCTTTTGAGCATGTCAAAAAACCACTTACCCGTTCGATTTCCGTCATCAGGGTTGTCCATGATCTGCTCCTCACATCTCTGCGCAAGAGCAACCATCATTTCAAAGATACTGCACGGCCGATCATCCAAATATTCTCTTACTTCTTCTGCCTTCATGCCGCATTCGTATGCAAACCGATATCGAAGATCCATCCCATCATCAGCACGATTCGCATCCATGTCCATCGTATAGATGAACTCCGTTTCATGAAGCAGAGAAAATAGCTTCAGATGGGATCGTCTCCGTCCGTATCCGTTTTCGCACACGAGATGGATCATCCATTGGAAGTATGTTTCCTTCATCTCGTGTCTGTTCAAATAAAATGTTCCTCCTTAAACTTTGCTGTTTTCATACTCGCTTTCGCGCATCAGGACCTCGTAGTCCGTCTGCGTGGCGTCATTTCGCACGAATACGGAGTCATCCTCGTATTCGCCAAAATGTTTCAGCGCATCATGCGTGATGGCCGCCTCAACCTCGGCGTCGGTCATTGGGTTATCCATATCATCCGCAACGATACCGTTGGCATAATAGCTCAGGCTGACCGTATCATACCCCTTGGTATCGAATTCAGCAGGGGAGATTACATAGGGCCTGGTCTTCTTTTCCTTGTTCTCTTCCACCTTTTTTTCGCTGCCATAGCAGGCCCTGTAATCCTTTCTCTCGGACTTGGGCCGGGCAGAAAAGTTCTTTACATTGGGATCGGGAGTATCGTGGGCAGGCTTCTCTTCGTTGCCGGAAACGGTTTTTCGATAGCTTCGAAACGCCTGCTTGACAGATTCGATCTCCTCCTCGACCATCTGATTGTAATGCTGCTCCAGCATCTTCTTGCCGGCAAAGAAGCCAATGATGCTGCCGCAGGAAAATCCAAGAAACGCAATAACGCCCTTGTTCATCTTCATTTCCTCCTTCTCGGTCCGGTTGATTCACCATCGCCGTACATCATCATGGTCGCCTGTTCGCCGGCCGAATACTGGCTGAGCATCTTTCGGTAAAGCGTATCGTTCTCCACACCCCTGCTTCTTCATGTAGAAGTAAAGGAACAGCGCCAGCATGGACAGCGACGTAATGGTAAACGTGATGAGTATGGCTCCGAACATGGCGATTTCTCCTTCAGTCTTTAATCGTCATGGCGGTTACAGCCAATCCGCCAAAAAGAAAAGCGGCGCTCAATAGAATGCCGCCTACAATATGCCGCTTACGTTTGGTGTCAAGAATCATATCGATCGAACAGACGAGTCCTTCCAAAATATCCATCTAACTCCTCCTTCGGTCATATGGTTTTGTTAGCTTCATCCGGCCAGAATAGCCACACCGCCAACCAGACACAGTCCGGCCATTGCGGCGAAGAAACACGATAGGAAAGCCGTTCCGTTCTTCATGATGATTCTCCTTTCTTCTTTTTATCCAATTAGCTTTTTGTCAGATGCATGGTCCAGAATAACGCCGTCCACATTGAAATTCAGCATAATCGTTTCGACGATCTCTTCGCCGTTTTCCATACGATAAATCGGCTGAATATGGAAGTTTACCCGATTGTCGTTCTGGTACTTATCCGCATTCTCGGGATCGTACACCCATCCTGTCACAGCGCCGGCACGGGTGCGGTCGATGCCGAGATCTTTGAGGACGTCGTTCAGGAACAGATATCCATGTGCACGAAGCTGATCGTTTGCCAGGCGCTGCTGAAGTTGAAGGAAGAACATGTTGTATTCATGGTTCGCCTCCCAGGCCTTTGCCTTGCCCTGCTCGAAATAGAAACAATATTCGCCAAGATCATTCGCAATCTCGATCGTTTCTTCCACTTCGGTTACATTCCCATCCTCGTCCGTAACCTGCTTCATAATGGTCTTCTTCTGAATGTCATGATAGATTTCCCGCTCCACATCATCGCCAAACCGGTCGGCCACGCGGGTACGATATCTCTTGTAGCTGGTGTCCAGCGTCGCATATGCTGCCGCCAGGGCAATATTGCGTTTGCGCAGCATATTATTGCCAGCCAGAATCCCCGTAATCGAAAGCCCGCTTACGATTACAGACGGTGCATACAGCTTCATATAGTCCAATCCGGTCTGGAAATATGCTTTCGTCATCTCCTGTTTGCGGATTTCCTGCGGATGCTGCTTACGAACTGCCTCAAAACGTGCTTTCGCTTTCTCATTTACTTCCGGCAGATGCGTCGTCGCCACGCAAGCCATTACACCTCCGACAAGCGTGCCCAGCGCACCGCCAAATACCAGGATTTCTGGACCGTGTTTCTTCATAAAGAATCCGGCACGATTCGTCCATCCAACCAAATCAAACCTCATCGTTTTCTTTCCTCCGTTTCTTAATATTTCGAGGAAACGGAAGAGATAGAGCAAGCCGCTGCTTTGCTTATCTCCATTTTCTCCTTTTCCTCCACCTTAGCAATCAGGCGATTCAAATACCATTGGGCTTTCCTCAGATCCGTAAGCCCATTCTTTTTCTTCCACCGGCAAATATACTTGATGATATTTCCTGTGTTTGTTGCCTCCGCCCCGGAAAGACCTTCTGTAAAGGCTTCGATCACGTCGATCGCTTCCAAACCGCTTTCCGTCTTGTAATGAGGCGGATGATTTACAATATCCATCTGCATTGGTGTCCTCCTACTTACAGTGTCGTAGCCCGCGGAAGATCGATGATATATCCTCCGCGAACAGGCTGCACTCTAGCGTCATCCAGATTTGTCCAGCCATACTTATTATCAGTATAGCTGCAGCTTTCCCCGGCCAGATCGAAAAGATCGGCGATAGAAACCGCGTCAAAGTGATCTAGCAACTCATACATCCGCTCCAGCACAACCTCTGCATCGCCGCGGCTGCTGAAAATCAGGTCGTTGTAGCTGTAATTGACTTTCGAGCGTCCATTTCCGCCACTTCCGACCTTGCGATCATCTTGTCGATCGTAATAAGCCCGATAGGAAACGCGATTGGCCTGTCCGCCTCTTCCATGATTTCTTTCGCCAAGCAGCATTCCCGTTCCGTTGCACACAATATCGTAAAACGCGCGCTTGATCGTAGGAATAAGAACATCTTCCACAATATAATCCTTCACGTCGCTCACATCATTGGCGAGAAAAATGCTGCCCAGCTTTCCGATCCCACTTTTTCTACGCTGTATGGCGGTGCCGGTAATCACCTTTTCCGCCCGCTTTTTCGGAACTTCCTGCGCTTGTCCCTTGGATCGATCGGAATTCGACTTGTACTCTTCCATAGATCCCGCTCCTTTTCAAAATATAAAAGAGGGGAGCGTTTGTTTAACGCCTCCCTCTTGTCAGGATTCCTTACTTGATCGGGAATTGTTCCTCAACATCATCCACGACGATAGCTTCTTCCGCCGGTTTGGACGTATTTCTGGCGCTGGATTTCTTCTTTTTCCCCTTCACAGCATGCCAGGCAGTCCGAGCCTTGCGGCCAGCCGGCTTGATACCAAACTCCCAGGCCAGTACGCCCAAAGTCATGATACCACCGACGATCGCCGCGTTCCTCAGACCGCTGTTCTTCTGCGTCGAAGCAGTCGCCTGCTCAGCAACCTCCGTAACCACTTCGGCCGGAACAATCGCATTCATCGTTTCATTGTTTTCCATAGTTCACTTCTCCTTTTCAAATATAATTGGGTTCCCCTTTCATAATACTGCCTGTAAATTTCGCGGACCTATCCATAAAACACTAGCCAATCGGCAGTTCAAAACATGTTGAACTTGTATTCAGGCATCGTCTGGAATGTCATAACCAGACAGGGCACGGAACCATGCGCAAGCTGAGATGAGAAGTACAACTCAATGAGCCCCTTATCCACATTCCATCCCAGTTCATCCCCGATCTCCACTACGCTCAGACCAATTTCCATATAAAACTCATTGAGAGAAATATACGGCTCGCTTGTCATGGTCATCTGGCGGTTGAGCTTGTTCGCCGCATGGCGAAGCGATTCGATGTCAGAATAGAAATATCGCCCGCACAAAGCGTCATAACACAGCGTTTTACCGTTGCCCTCGGTGAGTAAAACCTCCTGACTCGGCGGATTCCGCTCGATGCGATCCTTATCGATAGATTCGCGTATGGCGTTTTCCTTTTTCTCGCCGATGGTCTCGGCAACCTTGTGCTTATACTCCTGCAGTGCGGTTTCAGACAGACTGTACGCCGTTGCCAGAGCCGCGTTTCTGCGTCCGTTCATCGTGCTCGCCCCGATCAGGCACGCCGTGGATATTGTACCAGTCACGATTGCAGGAATATAACAGGTTCCGGCCGCTTGGATGATTTGCATCACAGTCAGCTTCTTATGCCGTTCCTCCCGCTTTTTCTTTTCGATGCGTCTGAGAGCCTCCGGCGTTTTGCTGACGGCAAGCACCGTCGTCGTGAGCATACCGGAAATTCCAATACCTGTCAGAACCTCCGGTCCATGCTTTTTGAGCATCTGCATTGTCCGCCTTGAAAGATCGGACCAATCGATATGAAACATTACTGTCCTCCTCGTAAATCATTTTATTCTCAGCTTCCCATAGGTACTGTTCCAGATTGTCAGCAATCCATATCACGTTTGTCACAAATTCATTTTTGATTGGATGATTGCCGTTCGTGCGAATCGTATCAATCCAGCAAATGAAATCATGCACAAGCGTGAGCGGATCGCTTTCGTCCGGGGATCGTTTGATTCTTTCAATCAGATGGATGATAACGGATCGGGTATAGGAACGCTCTCCGAATTCATACATCGTCCACTTGGCGAAAGAATAGTGCTTAGGCTCTGAAAGCTCCGCCTGCCGGTAGCGCCTCAAAAGCGAAATTGCTCGTTCCTTTGTCATCGTTCAAAAGAAAAAGGAAGAGCCCTCGCAATGAGAGCTCAGCCTTTTATTCTCCTTTCCCAAGGTGTTCGGCAAGCGCTTTCCGAACCTTCTCCTCAATCTTTGCGTCCGTTTGCCGTTCGCTCACGAAGGAACTAAGCAATGTCATTGCAATTCCTCCAAGCGTCGCCAAAAGTCCCAACGTCTTGATACCGGGTTTCTTCATATGCTTTCGCCTCCTCATAATACAAGCTGATTATTTCGCGTTCTGATCGGGAAACAGATTCGGTTTTTTTCTCGTCTGTTCATCGTAAAAGGTATACCCCTCCATCAGGAGATTCTGTTCCCAACCATTGGAATAGAGCGTTTCTCCCATATGCGGAGGAAACGGCGTATCGATGCAGCACACCGTAAGCCCGTCATCCGTCAGAATATAACGGTGGCTGAAGTCGATCCACTGATACCCGTAGAACACCTCTCCATCATAATCGTTCCAGCCGAATTCGTCGCCGGTGGACACATGTTCAAGGCCCAGGAAATCAAGGAAGTCATTCACCGTAACCTTTCCGGCCAGACGAAAATTCCGATTGAGATGGTACTCCGCCTGAAAAACCTGCTCCATCGTCCTTTCGAAGAACTTACCATAGGGCTCAAAATAGAAGGTTTGCACCTCGTCCCACGGGGGTTGCTCTTCTTCGATTTCTCTGTTTTCCTCCTCCATGGCGCACTCGACGATGTGATTGCCTTCCTCGCCAAATATGGCTTTCACCTTGTCCTTGTACTGATGAAAAGTCCTCTCCATCAGCGCATAGGCGCTGGCAAGGCTCGCTTGCTGTCTTCGATTCAACATATTTGCGCCAAATATACAGACGATCGTGCCAATACCGACCATTGCTGCAGGCGCATAGGCAGGCGCTTCTGCCTTTACGATCTCTACGACGGTCAGCTCACTTTTGCTCTCCTCTTCGGCGTCCTTGCGCCGCTGCTCGGCTTTAGGAACCGCCCTTGCGGTCAGCACAGCCGTGGCAACCACGCCTCCAACGCCAAGAAGAGTCAGGATGGTTGGGGAAGCTTTTTGCAGCCGATTTCCGAACCCCATTATTCTTCCTCCTTCACAAAAATATAAAGAGCAAGAGAATCTGCATTCCCTCGCTCTCAGAGATCACTTTAAGACCTTCAATTCAGCCAGAATGTCGCTCAGTCGTTCTCCGGCCCTTTTCCTCGCATCAATTTCAAGCCATTCCTTGTTAGAGAGCTCACGGCGAAGCGCCCAGTAATGACCAAGAGATCGGTCATAGCAATATAGGTTTTTCACCATTTCTTCCTTTTTTAGATTACTATGCTTGCCCATAATCTTGATAATGGTTGTAAGTCCGCCTACCAACACCGGAATTAGGATGACAACGGTTTCCTTATTCCTATGGAACCAATTTTTGCATTCCTGAAACTTCGCGTCAGCTTTCCTTTTCATGTACTCAAACTTCGTTTCGTTTGGATCTGGCGCAACATAGATTTTAACTCGATTCATACCTTATCTCCTTTCCGTCTATGATCTCCATTATGGAGTGTGCAGATCTCACGAAGCCTCCCCCTTTCTTTTCACATGGATCTGCAATTCATCACCTTCTACATACGCCTCAAAACGATGATCCTCCGGATTTTTCACCAAGTGACCGATTACGGATTGCCGGTTGCCAAAAATGCTTTTTACTCCCGACAACATGGAAAGCACACTCTTCTTTCTCCTTCGCGCAGTCACGGGCGCATAGGCAGGCGCCAATCCAAGCTCTTCCCCGGGAAGTTCCTTTATCTCTTCCTTGGTGTGAGTCTGGTTGTTCTGTGCCTGCATCGCCTGATAGCGGCATTCCTCACGAGCAATATCCTGCCCAGCCTGATAGGCCACGTGACCGACGAGATACAGTGCAAGCAGTCCAAACGCACCGCCGATGATCGTTTCCACAGCCTTCTTAATCATGTTTTTTTTTCTCCTTCCAAAAATATAAAAGAGCAAGAGCCCGTGTTTCGATTTCACAGACCCTTGCTTTGCCTCAACATCCGATTTTTTCTTCGATCCTGTCGAACAGATAATTGATTCCCCGAATAATGACTCTGCACGCCCTCTTGCATCCCACGATCATGCAGATACCAAGAAACGTAAACAGAATGAAACTCAGAAAACTCATACCGTTATCCTCCATTTCTTTTATTTTGTTTTTCGTTTGTTTGTCCATAATATACTCTGTAAATATCGCGAAAAGAAAAGAAGAGGCTAAACACATAGCACTCTTCGCCTTGGCTTAATCCTCTTCTTCATTCATTTCTTCCATGAGCTTCTTCGTAAAATCGATACTGATAATCGCGACCAGCTTCTGATACCACGCCTGCTTAATCATCCACAGTTGCAGGAAATGCCAGATCACATCACCGGCAATTCTTGAAGTCAGAATGATAACAAAGGTAGTCCACATCACAGTCTATTTCTCCTTTCCATTTACCATCTGTTCATGGGTTTTCATACAACCATCTGTACATTCCGCGGTTCTAAATATCCCGTCGATCAAAAACCGTTTCCCATACTTCCTTCGGTAAAGGCTTCATTTTCAAAGCCCACATGATCTGGCGAATAGAGACCGTTGGAAATACCCCGTCCATACACGGTTTGGCACGCTTTTGAAAGAACTCTCTAAATCCAGGATGTAAATAGATCAAATCATTGAGCCAGGGGTCAATCTCTCCCCACCATGTGGTTTTTGTCTTTGGGTCATATCTCTGCTGAATGATGGCTAAACCCATATGATCTATTTCAAAAAGCGTGCACTTGCTGTACACCGGATGATCGCAAGTATATACGCTTCCATAGCGGCGCATATAAAAATCGGGTTTTTCAAAGAAGTATCGCATCTATCCTCCCATCGGGAAATGAGAAAAGCCCTTGTGCATTGGGCTCTCTCATTTGTCACCGTTTCCAGCAGCGAATTTTTTCTCTTTGAATCAGGTCTTCGAATTCAATGTCCTTCGTGAAATGCGGTCGAATGATCGCGTCCAGAAAATCGTCCTTCAGCCCGGGTCGATTGTTCACAGCATAGATATTGCTGATGTCCGGTCGGGACTCCAACATATATATAGCCAAATAATCCATTCCCTGAGCCGTAGCTCGACTCTCCGTAAGGTAATCGCACATCACCACATGGTGAAGTTCAGTAAATCCGTAAAGATAGACTCGCTTACTCATGAAAAATCCGTCCTTTCGATATTGGTTTTCATAAAGGGGTTTGCTTATCCCGCGCAAAAAGAAAGAGCCCGTGTTTTTGGCACGAGCCCTCGCTTAACCGGGTTACTCTTTAATGGTTCCGCCGATCCAGATTTCCAGATCGTCGATTCCTGGAAGGTCATTGCGCACTGCTTCCATAATTTCGATACCGCGCGTTGCCGGTACGTCCTGCGCCATGATCAGAACCTTATTTGCATTTCGAAGAGCGCACAGGCAGTTGGAATCCTGTACAATGCTTTTCGTGATTCGAACATCATCGGTAATTTCGGCAATGTTATACCCTTCAGCGCCATTCAGAAATTGCTTCTTGACGCCATTCACAAACATGTCACCTTCCAAATCTTCAAACACGGAAGCAGCTTCTTCTCCCAGCTCCTTGATATGCGCATTCGAAATGTCGTTTATTTTCTTTACACCATAGCACAAAACGCCGCAACCAGCCACGCTAACAGCAGCAAAGACGATAGTTGCTTTATGCTCAATACACCAATCCTTGATTCGACTAATCCGCTCTTTCAGTTTCATATTCGTCTCCTCCAAAAAAAAAAATAGTAACCTTTCGGTTCCATAATAGAAACTGTTCCTATCGCGCAAAAAGAAAGAGCCCGTGTTTTTGACACGAGCCTGATCTTTCGGATCTCCCTTCTTACTTTCTGAAAAGTCGAAAATGGCCCGACACCCAGTTACCGACCCTCGACGTAAAGCTTCCAGTTTCCTCGAATTTGAGTCCCTTGCCCATCCAGTAGGATGAAACGACACAGGGCACAACAATCGCTGCACCGTCTGCAATCAACCGTACAACGCGGTCGGCCTTACTTTCCTTGATCTGTTCTCTTTTCAGCTCCAATTCCTCAGAGCGGATAGAAGTGTCGCGATCGGTCTGTTCCTCGTTCATACGCTGCTTGTGAAGTTCGATCAGCTTTTGCATCTGCCATTTCGCTTCGTCAGTTCCCGCCTTGGCTTCAGAGACTGCTTTCAAAGTAATCTTATACTCCTTGTCAAGCATCTGTCTGATGTCCATATCCAACATTTCTCATTCTCCTTTCGGTAAAATATGGAGATCTCTCCATAATAGAAACTGTTATTAACGCGAATCCAACTTGACTCGAAAGACCGCATACTTCTTGTTCATCATTTTTTCAGGAACATCGTTCAGTTCCAAAAATAAATAGGGCCGTCCCCCTTCTTCATCGTTCGGATGAATTCGGATCAGCCCCGCACATCGGTGCCGCATCGTGATTATCACAGTAAGGAGCCCTCCAACTATGATTCCGACAATCAACCAAACCCAGTTCATTTTTTCCTCCTGAATTCAAAATATAAAAGAAAGAGTCCGCGTAGGACTCTCGCTTTTCAGTTATCCTTGATCCATTTTGCGATCATCAATGCGCCGATGCCGATCAATACCGCCCCACCAATCGCCAGCATAACACCTGTTCACATCCTTTCCTTCGGATTTCCATAATAGCGATTGTTTTTACCGCGAAAAGAAAGAGCCCACGCAGGGCTCAATCCTTTTCAGCAAATCAGGTGTCTTCAATTGTAAAGAAACAATCAAATATCTCATCATGGAACACGTTGGGAAATTTGGTTCTCATTTCGACATTGAAAAAAGCGAAGCGCGTATTGATCCAATACTCGACGAAATCTTTATCCATCCCTTTTGTAACGGTTTCGATTTCATCTGCCGTATTCATCATAAACGTTCCCATTCGCATCAACTGAATAGCCATTTCTCTCAAGTGTTCCGGTTCAAAAGTTTTAAAATTCTCCATAGTAACACCATCCTTTCTATAAAAAAGCATGTTAATGTCGCGTTTTATCTAGTAACCAAAAGAACCTCCGATACATTCGGTAATAAACTTCCCTGCAGCACGGAACCCCAAGCAATTCATACCCAACGGATTCGGTAACGCCCTTGAGCAAATACCCGTATAAATCATCAGCCGCTTTCCTCGCAGCCGACTCGACCATTTGAATCTTTTCTTCGAGCAGTGTTCGTTCCTCAACGATCTCTTCAACCGGTTTCCAAACACTTCCGTTCTTCTCCGGAATCTTCACAACCGATCGCCCGCCAATCGAATCTCCGTTGAGTGAATCAAGACGATCCATCCACTCCGGATACTGGAGACAAAAATGCACCAGTTCTAATTGCCGATGTTTTGGGAGCCAGTATTCTCTCTTCCTGGAAACCTCGCTTCTGATCTTCGTACCCATTGGAACCTCCTTGCAGGGCTCAAGGAGTGGGATACCGCCCTGAAACATTGTCTGAAATTTCCCACTCAGGAAAATTTTACAGAATAAAAAAGACACCCTTCCGAGATGGAAGAGTGTCCATTTGACTTGCCAGAGTCGGATTCTAATTCAATTGGTGTAAAACTGGTGTAGAAACGGATTTCCCAACCTTAAGAATACCTTAGAGGCATTGAAATATCAAGATTTTATTTCCCGATTGGCTTCATGGTGGGGAATCGAAATCCATTCATCACGCAGTTTCTCATAACTCCTTGGAACCTTTTAGCGTCAACGCTTTCCTGCAATCTGCCGTCCGTAACCGGCCATAACCTCTCGTATCTGCACCGTTGGTTGGTGTAAAACTTGGTGTAGAATCAGTGCGCCGCTATGATCATCTTTCCGTCCATCCTTGCGAAACTTTCCATCTTCTTGTTCTTGGTTGCTTCGTTATAGACGTCCATTGTGGTCGAAATATCGCGATGCCCCATTATCTCCTGAATGACCTTTACGTTTGGTTCATTCTCACACATCCTTGTGCAGAATGTGTGGCGCAGATTGTGAACACTGAAATGAGGAAGCATCTCATGTTCACCTTCTTCTTTATTAGCATCTCGAATGATTCGGTAGATGGCTCGGTTGATAACATGCGGATGCAGCATCTCGCCAAACCGATTGCAAAATATAAATCCGCTATAACCATCTACTTGACATTCATTGATGCCTTTGGGTATGGATTGCAAGGCGCTGGCTACATCCTTGAACATAGGTACGATTCTCGTCCCACTCTTGGTCTTTGGAGTAGTGATATGGTACGCCATCTTCCCGTCTTCCATCTGGCGATAGACCAGATTGTGATTGATGTCGATAATACCATTCTTAAAGTCGCAGTCCTGCCATCTGAGCCCCAGCACTTCACCGATCCGGCAGCCAGTTCCGAGCAATACGGTAAAGAGAGGCATCCAATGATTGTAAATTCGAGATCGGCTTGTGAATTCAACAAACCGTGCCTGCTGTTTTTCCGTTAAAGCGTGTCTTTTGGGTTTTTCCCAATCATGACTCTTCTTAATTTCCGATAGCACTCCTTTTGTAGGATTTATGCGGATGTATCCATCACGAACCGCCGATTCAAATACCGGATGAAGAATTGTCTGAATATTTTCTACGCTATTTGGTTTAAAACCGCCTTCACGAATAAGCAAAATATAGAATTTCTTCACATCACTGAACTTGACTTTGCCAATTTCCATCTGCCCAATACCGTCCCGTATGAACTTTCTCCACATGTATTTGTAGTTGCATCTTGTGGAATCCTTCAGCTCATACTTCATGGTAATGTATTCATCAAAAAAATGGTTAAGCGTAGTATTGGCTGCCTTGTATCCGTCAATGCCGTCTCGAATATCCTGCTGCGCTCTTTCCTCCTGATCTCGAAGCGGTTCAGTCGATCGTTTTCCTTTCGGAATCTTGTCCGTTTGGGTCAGTCGCCAACTGTACAAACATCTGCGAACGCCCTTTGCATCCTTGTAACGGAACATATACATTCCGTCTCCTCGCTGCACTTCTCCGTCTCGCAGAATTCGCCCCTTGCTATCCCGTCGTTTTTCAGACATTTCTTCCTCCTGTCCGAACCCGACCTGGCTCATTTATTATAGTACATTGGATTGCTTAAATCAATGTCAGCGTGTCGATCAGTTTTTCAAACATCGCCCGTTTGATCTGAGGACGGTTTCCATTCCACAAAATATAAAGGGCATCTTTATTGTTATTGATGAGCCTTCGCAGCTTATTTTCCCCTATCCGAAAATATAAAGCGGCTTCTTCTACAGTCAGCGTATACTTCTCCCAAAGCGGTATGTCTTTCATGGTATTCCTCCTTCTAAGCAGATGTTTTATTCGCGCAAAAAGAAAGAGGCAATGCGTTCTTTGCGCACTGCCCCATCTGTTTACGTTATGATTTTACCACAGAAAACCGTCACCTGTGTTCTGTTTCTGTGGTAAATATCTAACTTAGAATAGAGGTTCTAACCTAAATTAAAGTACAGCGGCCTCGCTCTCATCAACCATCAGGTTCTGCTCGATAGCCACAACAGGAGTCTGCATTTCATTTACAGCGGCCTCGATCAGGTTGTCAATGGTTTCGGTGTTGGTAAAGATCATCTCCGCGTCAACACCGTCGGCGATGGCTAGCTGTTCAACAATAGCACGAGCCTCGCACTTACGAACTTCATTATCCTTCTCCAGCTGGCCGTTTTTGACCATCTGTTCGACGATACGGACGGCTTTGGCAGCATACTCCGCAAATACAGCAACGAGGGATTCACCCTTGCCGAGCCCGTTCAAAACATTCATCACCTGGTCGATCAGGCCAGCGATGTTGCTGATGTCACTTTCGGGCATCTTCTCCTTCTTGTACATATAAATCATAACGCCAGCAATACCGAGCGAAACGACCAGAGACGCGATACCAACCCAATTTTCCATGAAAGTTACCTCCTTCAAAAATATCAATTAAACTTCAGAATCATCTTCATCGGTTTGATTCGATTGTTTTGCATTGAAATATCCAAGAATGCCCTTCTCCGCGACAGAGTTGCCGCAGTAGAAACCGAGCGCAATCATCATCACGTCATCTGCGCCTTTCTGAAACACGGTCATTGCTTCAGCAATTTCAGGTCGAAAGGCAATGAGAATTAGTGTAAATACTCGAAAGGCGCACCACATTACAGATACCGTTACGGTGATTCTCTTGGAAAACTGAACATATTGCTTTTTTATAGGTTTAGCCATAGTCGAACACCGCCCGGTCATTTGTTCAGATGCTTGAATAATGCCTCACTTGCGGCTCTCATTTCATCCGAATTACCATCGTAAAGCTCATGTTCCAAAAGAGCATGAATTCCTGCGCATAGCACATGATTCGTTTCTTCAACGTCTTCAATTCGTCTGGTATGTTCATCGAGAACGCGATAGTCTCGCGCAAAGCGTTTTTCACATTCCCCCTGGCGAATCATAAGGTTATTCTCTTTGTTTTCTTGCGGTTTCTTCAGCTTATGTACTGCTTCTACTACGTTAGAAAACAGAATAAACAGCGTCGCAAGCGCTACCAAAACCAGAAGAAACGTGAGCAAATTATTGCTCGTCAACGCCTGTACCTCGTCCAATGGACTTACACCTCCATCTTCAGGAACTTGCTCATCATATATGCTCTACGAGTGCGGCCATCCGTACAGATCGCACGAATCAACATCCAGCCGTCAACCTCGCGCTCTACAAGAACACGAGCGCCATTGTTCACCTTCCAGTAAACCGATTCTCCGTTGCTGGCGCTTTTACGCAGCTTCACAGGTTTACCATTTTCACTGTGAACCACGGCGTATTGCTTGGCGGGGGCGGTACCCGCTGTCAAACTTCCAGTAAGATCGGCCGTTTCCTCTTCAGATTCATCCTCGGTATGGCCGGGCTGAACGCCTTCAATGATCTCTTCGCCATAGTCGATCTCCTTTGCAAGACCAACGTGTGTCCAGCCATTTTTAAGCGTGCTTCCAGCAGCCCTGCCCATCGTGGAAGACGAATGAGCCGCATCACAGGTGCGGAAATCACCATTCTTGTCAACGTCGCTAAAAGTATTATCACCAAGATAAACGCCGACATGGCTGAAATCACCAAAACCGTCACCCTGATAGGATTCTGGAAGATTGCTTTCATTATCCTCATGAATGAACAAAAGCGCGCCCGGAATGAGCTTACCATCCGCTTTCGCGTTTTCGATTGTGCCGAGCCATGCCATATGGCGTGCCATATCGTTGCTGCCGCTATAATCCATATCTCCGCCGGCTTGTTTTACCGAATGCTCAACGAAGGCTTGACAATCCATTTCATCGTAGGTGTAACCCGTTTGAACAGTGCTTATGGCAGCCAGTGCTACCTGCTTTCCATTGGGTTTCATGTTCTTCATTCCTCCTGTCTGATCATTGATATCCTTAAATATCATCTTCTTATTCACAATGGTAATCTTCTTATGGAATAAGGCCTCATACAGTTCAATCAAATTCGATCGCTGCTTTTTCGACATTAACTTATAAAAACTCCCCATCCAGCTGCGGAACATTTCTTCCGATTGCTCATAGGGGAGTTTCCCTGCCGTCACCTTAATGGACAGCTTTTTCAGTTTTCTCCGCATCCTGGTAATCCGCTTGGGTTTAATGCGTTTAATGATCATTCCATCGCTTCTCAGGCTGTATTTGACTTGAAGAAAACAGTATATGCTGTTGAGCTTTACAATTCGCGTCTTCCTGTCGTTGATGTGAATACCAAGTTTCTTTGCGATTTCCCGTATATGCTCAAGCAGGTCTTCAAGTTCTTCCTTATCGGGGTTTATGATGTACCAGTCATCCATATACCTACCGTAGAACTTCTGCGCTCTGACAGTCTTGATATAATTATCAATTGGATGCGGATAGTAAATGCCGATAACCTGCGAAAGTTGATCGCCGATGTTGATAGATTTTTCCATAAACTTTTCGCCCGTGAGAAGTTTCTTGTCGATCTTACGGTATTCGTTCTTATTAAATACCGTATCCATACAGCAAGCATATTCATCGTCGGATAGATAGGATACGTCTATTTTAAACCCGTCAAAGATCAGATCCATCAGCCACGCTAGAAAATTGTCGTTTTCAAACAGTTTTAGAATATCCGCCTTTGCACGATCATGCGGAATGTTGTCGTAAAACTTGGAAAAATCACCGAGCAGAATCCACCCGTCGTTTCCATATTGGCGATAATATTTATGCAGATGGACTTCAAACCGTTTTCTCTGCAGGCTGATGCCTCTGCCCTTGATAGACGCGCAATTATCATAGATCACGCGCTTTCGTACCTCGGGCAATAGAATCTCATCACATAATACATGACGAATAATTCGATCCTTGATCGGAATGCTTGTAATTGACCTGGCCCGGCCTCTTTCGCTGAGAATAAATTCCTCAACCGGGGAATTGACGAGCGTTCTGTTTTGCAGTTCGCTTTGTATCTGAAAAATATGTCTCAGATAATTCATCGCAAATTTCTGATTTCGCTCTTTCCATCTACTCCCGCGCATAGAGGCTAGGTAGGCCGAATATAAGTTATTGGCGTCGCAAACAATCTCTTCGTAAGTCATAAGGTTTTATTCACCGTGCAAGCGATACTTACCGTAGTAAATCGCATTTGGCTTTGTCTTTGATCCTCTGTAAGAGGAACGGACAGTGCCTCCTTCCCCAGTTAAACATTGAAGAATCCGGACGAACACCGTTAGAGTTCGAAGCGTTGTTGTAGTTCGCATTACCATTGTTGTTGCAATTGGCAAAATAAGCCGAAGACACGACGTGCATTAGGCACTGCCCGGTAAACGACTTTTGATTTGATTATCCCGTTGACGCCAATGCTTTATCAAACCGATCTCTCGGTCGATGGCCTGAATGTAACGGTCATACATGTTGATATCGACCTCAAACACATCCACAATATGCTGCAGTTCCTTGATAATCTGCTCGCAGTTGATGATGGCGGCATTCTGATATCCGCGTCTTGTGTAGTATTCATCCATGTTTGTCGGATAAATAGTATTGGCCGCTCTTACGTTGCTTGTCAGCATTGAGGCATATTCGTCAATCCGCTTTTTCGCTTCATGTATAAGCTGACGATAATAGATGATCTTGTCCTCTGTCATCGCCCCTCTGGCAAAGCGTTTTCTCACAAATTGCTCTACAGCCCGCAAGCCGAAACTTCGCTGCATAAGTTCAATCAACATGTCGTGTAAATCAACCGCAAAGGAAATCGCTTCAAATCGGCTTTCTTTACGGTTGACTACCAGAACGCTCACTTGTAGCTTTCTCCTGTAATCAGCGCATACTCCTCATCGGTAATCCAGCCTTTCACAACAGCAGCCTTTACACGCTGCTTATTCCACACCCTCATATCGTAGTACCGCTTAACGGTCTCATACTTGGCGCTCATATCTCGTGTTCCCTTCTTTATAATTCAACGTCAGTCATCATGGCCAGAAAATCGATGTCAGCGCGCATCTGGATGTCAGCGAGCTCCTTGTCACTCAGGTCGCGCAGAATGAACCAGTATTCAGCGCCCATCTGCGAGACCTGAACCAGCTCCATGTGCTCATGCACCACCGGAGCAAAACCCTCATAAATCGTTACCGGGGAAAGCACGCCGTCAAAGATGCTCGCTTCAATCGGTGTATCTGAAATGAAATTGTTCCCGTTCATCCGAAGGTTCTTAATCTCTGTACCATCAGCAAGAACGATACGATACTCTTCGTTCATGTCGAAAATATCCTCCTTATGTCATTGGATAAAATGAAAACGTAGGGGCACTGGGCCCCTAGATAAAGAATCAACCAATGGGGAAAGCCGGACGAACACCGGAAGAGGTCGAAGCGCCGCTGAAGGCCGCAAGACCACCGGCGCTGCAATAGGCAAAAAAAGCCGAAGACACGACGTCACGCAGCCAAAACCATTGTCTGTTATGCGTAAAATGGGGAACGGCCTGAAACAATGCCAGCTGACCCTTACCGATCGTATACTGTGTAGGAATGTTGGAACCATCGCTGTGCGGCGCGAAAATATTGGTGCCGTATACCATATTTTCATTCATCAGTTCAACGGTGGAATCAAACCATGCGCCTCCGGAAGGACGGCCGTTGCTCACAGCATTGGACAAGTATTCTCGATGGGTTAGTACCGCATCGCCAAAAGCTGCTGCAATCGTGTTCTTCGCCTGCGTAAGGCCTTCAGTATACATCTTGCTGCCAACATAACCGCCCTCGGTGATATTTGTGTCATTCATCGCATGCGTATACATGTTGGTATCCGGTACGATCACCAGATGGTGGTTCGTGAAATCGGTGTCTCCGCACCGATACCAATAATCAAAGTCTGCCACGCGATAGGTGAGTCCGCTGATCACCCAGTAGTCCCCGAGGAAAATATCGTCAAATGAACCATTTTGAATTGCTGTCTTCTGCGCTGTGGATAGGGCTGACCCAAGATTCTTACCGCGGAAAATCATACGATGCGTCTGAGGACTAATCTGGCTAAGCATTTCTAAAATAGCATCCTTAGTCAGAATCTTCTTCGTGCCCGTTGTACCGTCAACGATCAAAACGCTGTCACTTGCCAGCTCGGTAATCTGAGAAAAATCTGTAATTTTCATCTATCTTCTCCTTCTTTTATTGCCGTGCAAATACAACGCGGCCTTCAATATCACTGTCATTGGAATCCTGGATAGCGTTACCGCTAGAATCCTCAATCCTACGCCAAATCGTTCCGGTTCGGGCAAGGATGTCAAACATGCCTTCAAGCTCAGCGATCTTCATCACATAATAATCGGTAAAGTCATTCGTACTCAGTCCTTTACCCTCGATCTTGTCAACCTTCCCGCTTTCAAGGCTGTCAATATCCGTCACATTCTGCGCAATTGCGGTTTTATATTCGTTGGTAAAGTCGTTTGTGCTAAGACCTTTACCGGTTACCTTGTCCACCTTGCTGTTTACAAGTACCGACACGCTGTCGCCAAGGGCATCAACCTTGTTCTTATATTCGTTGGTAAAGTCGTTTGTGCTAAGACCTTTACCGGTTACCTTGTCCACCTTGACGTTAAGATCTTCCTTTGTTTTCTGCACATAATACGACAGACCAATAATGTCAAGATATTTGCCGGAAGTCTGATCGACCGTTTCATTATTTCTGATGGCATCGATTTCGACGGATGTGATCTCCGAAATGCTGATACCGATAGCCCCCTGGTTCTCCCACTGCGTACCTGTCCAACGATAGACATTATAAGGCGGTTCTGTGCCAACATTGTACTGATCGCCAATAGCAGGCGAGCTGATTGCCGATTCCAGATCGCCCAGGGTTTCATAGGCGTTCCCTTTAATAATATAAGGGGCTCCCGTTGCACCCTGCCTTAGTCTGAAATGAATGTTCTTATGCCCATTGATCTCAGTAATTGTCGCTTCAGCCAGATCGTTCGGGCCTACGCTTTGCGATGTTACCGTAATCCCCTCGATCATCTCCGAAGCCGAATCCGCCCGGTCTCCAGCTCTGGTCGCGCTGGCAGCGGCAACATTGGCGTTGTAAATCGCCGTGTTGCATTCCGTCACAACCAGATCAGCATTGGAAGCTGCGTTGTTTGCCTTGGTTGCCGCCGTATTGGCGCTACTTGCGGCAGTGTCAGCGGCATCTCTCGCCGCATTGGCATTGGAAGCAGCTGTATTCGCATTGCTCGCGGCGATATTGGCGGCGTCCGCCTTTTCATTCGCATTTTGAGCCGACGCGTCAGCTCCAGCAGCGGAAGTGTTTGCTTTTACGGCGGCGTTGTTCGCAGCGGTAGCAGCGTTGTTTGCATTGCTTGCGGCATTGTCTGCGAGCATGGCTTTGTTGTTGGCGTTGGTTGCCGCCGTATTGGCATTGGTAACCGCTGTGTTTGCTGCAATAACTGCATTGTTTGCGCCGGATGCAGCTAGATTGGCGGCGTCTTTAGCGGCATTTGCATCGGAGATTGCCTTGTTGGTATTCTCGGTGGCTGTGTTGGCAGCAGCCGTAGCCGCTTCGGTGCCCGCTGTCGCTTTTTCGGCATTGCTGGCGGCGGCATTCGCAAGCGCCGCTTTATCGTCGGCATTGCTGGCGGCGGCATTCGCAAGCGCCGCTTTATCGTCGGCATTGCTGGCGGCGGCATTCGCAAGCGCCGCTTTATCGTCGGCATTATCCGCAGCCGTGTTGGCTCTGCCTGCAGCATTGTTTGCAGCGGTTTTGGCTTCCTCAACGCTATTGGCTGCATTATCAGCAAGTAACGCCTTTTCATTGGCGTTTGCGGCAGCCTTATTTGCTGCGGCTGTAGCCGTGTCCGCATTCTCTGTCGCGGTCTCTGCTTCGGCTCTGGCGTTATTGGCGTTTACAGCGGCGATATTCGCACTAGTAGCTTCCGAATTGGCGAGAGCCGCCTTTTCATTGGCATTGTTCGCGGCCTTGTTAGCATTTGCGGTGGAGATATCTGCATTGGAAGCAGATGTATTGGCGTTGGCAGCTGCGCTGTTGGCGCTTTTTGCGGCCGCATCCGCTAAATCCGCCTTTGCGTTGGCGTTGGCAGCCGCCGTATTCGCTGCGGAAGTGGAATGATCCGCCAGCGTTTTTGCTGTGCTTACATCGGTGTAACACTCCTCGATGGAATCATGAATCGCATCCCGAACATCGATACCGTATACAGCAGTACGAATTTGATCAAGATAGTCTTGAATATTAGCCATCTACATCACCTTTCTTGTCAGGAGTGTTATTTTCGTGCGTGGACTCGTTTTTAGGAGCAGTCTTTTCACTTGCAGCGTTATTGATCGCTTGGATAATACCGTTGCATTTGTCAAAGCAGTAGATGACGAGCCTCGCATTCTCTTGCCCCTTCACTTCAAGAGAGTTCACCGCCTCGCGAATTTTCATAATCTCCTGACCAAGTTCATACAATGTTTTCATTTTGAATTTATCCTCCTGTATAGCCCGTAACTCCGCTGACAGACAAGCTATGAGTGGCGTTGGTAGAAACGCCCTGTGATGTATAGGTTTTTCCGTTAATGACGATCTTGTGCGTATGTCCATTCGCAATGCTCTTGCTAAAGCTGAATGAATGGTTGTGCGATTTCGCAGGAAAATGACTCGGCTTCCCGGTAATGTTATTCCAGGATATACTGAAACTAGCGAGATATTCCTTTACCCATTTCTGAGTGGCGACAGTCCACCCTCCCAAATACATATTGCTGGTTGCTGAGAGCGTGGGCACTTTGATGTAATCGGGCAGGGAAGTCAGATACCCCGCATTAGAAAGCTTTTCGTTGACCCAGTTTTGAGTAGCGACGGTAACTCCCCCCATTCGAATGGCTGGGGCGCTAATATAGTTATTGGCGTAAAGATTGTCCGCCGTAAGCCCAGTAACCTTAAGTGTCTTTGAGACAAGTTTAGTAACATCGATGTCGGCAGCCTCGATCTTGTTTGCGATCAGCTCGTCGATACCGGAAATATCATCTTCTACGATCTTGATTCGATCATTGATAGTGGTAACTGCAGCATTCAGGCTGTAAGTGCTGGCTTTGGTTTTGATTGCATCAGCATTTGCCTGTATAAGCGTACCTTGGTCCGTTGCCTTTAACTCAATGGCCGCAATCTTCCCGTTATAATCCGCTTTTAGTGTAGCAATACTTTCGTTTATATTAGAAATCAGCCTCAGATCAGCTGCTCGATTGGTGTCATAACGCGTAGACAAGACCGCGACGCTTTGGTCGATATCAGAGATCAGGCTAAGGTCCGCTAACCTGTTGGCTTCATATTCCGCCTTCATCAATGCGGACGCTTCAAGCTCTGTTGCTTTCAACTCAATCTCCGCAATTCGTTTGAGATAATTGGTGTTGAGCTCGGCGATCGCTTCGCCGTTTTCGTCAGCTTGCAGCTTGAGTTGAGCGTGCCATGCCTGCGTTTCTCCTTCGAACTCCTGGCTCCATCCAACCAGCGCGTTAATCTGGCTCTGCTTATCGTCGGAGACCAGTTGAATTTCCGCGCTGTTCTTGATGACTCGCCCGTCTAGATCACGAAGATCCTCTCGCATGGAGAAAATATCCACCGTTCCTTGCGGCGCATTTAGATCGATACCGACATTCTTCTTGAGTACCTCTTTAGCATCCACCAACTCCTTGTAAACTGCGCCAAGGTCGATATGGGCTGCTTCCTTGTCCACGTTGATCCATGCGTCAAAAAACTTATCGAGGTTCTTTTTGCCTTCCTCTTCAGCCTTGCTTCCGGCTCCGCCAGCACCCGCCGATCCGCTGGTGTCGCTTTCTTCCTTCCGCTTGTCCTTGCGGTATCGCTGTGTCAGCGTCTGCTTCGGATTGCCAAATGTATAGACCGTATTGGCTGGATTCTCAAGATTGTATTCGATTCTCGTACAGGTCAGATAATCAACGATGTTATGTGGAACGGATTTCACATGCACCTGATCGCCAACATGGATTTCATTGATAGCCGGATTTAGTAAATGTAGGTCAACCGCCTTGATGGTGATTGTGATTGGAACATTGACATTGGTATTCAAATATCGAATACCGTTTTCAAGCAGTGTCGACGCCTGGTTCACATGGTCAAACACATGTGTTCTTACAATGCGCCCATATAGTGCAACCGCCGCTTCATCTACCAGCTCGTCGCTTCCATTGTTTACGGATGCAATCGTCAGGTTGTCGTCGCCAAGCGGAATCAGCACGGTAAACAGCTCTTCGGCCGATACTTCCTCCGTTAGATCGAGCATGTTCACGCCGAACTCGATTTCCTGCGTGGCAGAGCTTCCGTAATGGATGACATAATCGATATAGTTGTCATATCCCACGCGCCTTGTCTTCAAATAACCGCCGCAGTAGTCGATTAGGCAATTGGAAATATGGTCGTAGGTTGTAGCCCACTCGTTTGTGGTCGCATTGATAGCGATCTGTTTATAGTCAAAAGCGTCGGTTTCGGCATCGGTAATGATGTCCGATTGACCAGAAATGATAATGGGGCGGTCTTCGATTGTAATCTCACCGATGACAAACCGCTTCTCAGGCTCTACTTGCGCGTTGTGGTTAGCAATGATTTTGCGAAACAGCTTATGTGTAGTACCTTCAAAGGCTTCGGCTTTTTGAACGCTGTCCACAAGATAAGCCAGGCTCCCTTCGCAGTAGATTGTTTTTGTGTTGTCAAACTTCCGCCCCTCTGATAGAATTCTTCCGCGAAACAGCTCATTGCCATCCGATTCAACAACTATACTTGTCAATAGTTTTTTCAGGCTGCTATACATCGAATGAGTCGGAGGAAGATTAAATGTAAGCGATCCGGCTTTTCCAATTTCAAGCGTAAGTTTCGGGGCAGTAATAGTTTTCCCTTCGCTGGACGGACGGTAGAGCATCTTGTCGTCTGCGTAAATATAATACATTACAACAGGCCTCCATTGTACTCGATCGTGAGTGTTCCATTTCCGGTGAACGTCAGAATGTTCTCTCCGTTTTGCATCACAATTTCATCGATCACGTTAATGCCCTTCGCCAGCTTATACGTTTTTCCAAGGAAACCGACAGAGAAACCTGTATTTGATACAATGATGGTTGGTACGCTTGGCATCATACCGCCGATAAGCACCACTTCAAGCGACCCCTCGACAGGAAGATCCTTATAATATCGAATAACATCGGTTTCAAAATTAAAAGTGTCCCAAAGCCAGTTTTCATTTATGCCATCGATCTCTTTCTTATAAGGATATAGATCGTAGTCGATTACGATGCTGCTTCGCTCCTTGTTGGATTTCCAGGCGTTCACAGCAAGGCGGCCTTCATAGTAATAGTTCGGATCGTCTTCCAAAATAACGCGCATACTCTGCCCATGCAGATACGCCATGATATTGCTGAAATGCGTCGCCCAATCCCTAAAGCCGTTCTCTGCATAGAATTCCCATGAACCCGTTCGATTTCTATACAGTGCCCGCCCTGCAAGCGCAGTGGTCAGATCAAGAATACCGTCTCCGCCTGGAATCTCAACCATGTTGGTCTTTACCGATGGGGGATTCACAACCGGACGGGACGTGGGAATCAAATGCCAATCATCCCATGTGTTCTTCGTTCCAAGAGTAATCGAATGGTACATTCAATCCCCTTCTTTCATACTTTGAGATAAAAAAAAGAACCCCGGAACGAATCCGAGGTTCTTACGTTTCATCATACTGCAAGTCCAGCCTGTTTTCGAATTTCAGTTCGGATCTTGTCAGCGATTTTTTCTGGTACGGTTGTATCGTAATTATCCCGCCTGATTTTGTATTCGCCAATGCTTGGCCCCTTCAATACGAATAAGATCCTTGCATGGCTTTTACTGGCGCCGCTTTGAGAGATGATTGTAACCACTACTGCATCCCCATCGATATCAACATTGTCGATTCGCGAATGCCGGTAGGCCGTTTTCATGGCGATTCGAGAAAATTCATTTTGACTTATTGAATACTGATGGAAAGCGTCTTCCGGAAAAGCAACCTTACTCTTCTTTTTACGATTCGATGTGTAAATCGAGTTAGTAAACGAAGAAATTTCCTTCTTCAAAAAATGAAACGTAAAATGAAGAAGCTTGAATGTGACAAAGCCTATCAGTAAGATAAAAGCTGCTGCCACATATTCCAACGACTTTCACCTCTTCTGAAATCACATAATCCATGAATGAGTGCCCGAGCATCCGGCAATTTTAATCGCATCGCCATCGATGAGTATAATTGTGAGATACCTCTTCCCATTATGGGGCCCAACTGTGCTCGTATTCCTGAATCACGCCATTGCAACGACCAATGACGAGCATTTGTCCTTCTTCTAGATCAAACTTGTATTTCTCCCCAACTCGGATGTCTCCGAATTCATGGAGCCTTTCCGCATCTTCGGCATCGCTGCTAAGAATCCATATCGTCCCAAGATTGTACGTGCGATCGCCTTCATAACTCAATTGTGTTTCAGAAAAAGTACAAATAAATTCATACTTTCCAGCTTTGATATCAGTTCCAACCAGATAGTATCCGGCTCCGATTTCACTATCTTCAAATGAAAACCCCAGCCTTGAATAGATCTCGCCGCTTGTGGAATTTCTGAGAGAAATCAGTTCTTCGAGCGTCATGGAGGTAAGATCGATTACTTCCTCGCCCAAACCAACTGTGGGAATAAGCAGCACCGTGAGAAGCGCTAAAGAAAGAATCTTCTTCATCTTCATTTCCTCCTTCACATTAGGGCGAAAAACTTGTCGAGTTCCTGTCGATGCGACAGGTGAAGGAATTTTAGCATGTTTCAGTATACCAAATACCCCCCCCGTCAACATCTAAAGAGTTAAATTTTCATTAAAAATTCTTCATAATTAGTTCCCCCTCTCTCTTCGTCCTGCCAGAACGCCGAGGTTTTCATCAACGCCTTCCGTGATTTCTCCAACGACAACGCCCGTATCCAGTACAATCTTCATGTTTCGTACAGATTCACTCAATTCGTCGAGTTTCTTTTCCAGCATCACCAGTTCGTTTACAATGTCTCCATTGTCCGTCATTGCTGTAATTCTGCCCTGTTCGCTTGCGAACGCTCTTGCGCTTCGAATTCCGGTAAGACCATTAAAATAACCGCTGGCGATTGTCCGTTCGCCGCTGAACAGTCCATCGATATCGTTCATTCCATTTAGGATATCTGTCAAATCCATGACAGGCCGAATGGTAAAGTTGCTGTCGATATCGCTTCCGATATGGCTCATGTCGTTCAATACGGATTGTGCCGAGCGAATAGCGTCGGAACTCACATCGGCAGCGCTCTGCCCAATCAGATAACCATACCTGTCAATACCTCTAGCAAGACCCATATCCCAGAATTGACCGAGCTCAGCGCCAACCTTTGACGGCGAATGTTCCTCCCATGTGACGCGTACAGCGCTGATAGCGCTTCTTGCCGCGTTGACCGCAGCAGTACGAATAAATCCGGTAGCGCTGGTAATGCCGGAACCCATACCTCTTCCAAGATAAGATCCCGCGGTAAACCAGTCGATCCATGTAAGGCGAAGCGCCGTAACACCTCTTTGGGATAGCGTCGCACAAGCTGCCCCAACAGTTGTATCATTTTGAATTGTAGTTCTGATCTGAGAGATCAGCCCGGTAACAGCCAATACTGCTTCTCCGCTAGATTCGGCGAAAGCTGTCACAAATGAACTCATGTTGAGCTTTCCAAACTCTTCAAGAATCGCTCCGATTGTACCCACGTTGTCGGGGTTGATTCCCGCTGCGCTCGAAGCCAACGTTGTCAGCGTTTCAATAATTGCTGTGGCAGATGAGAGTGTGCTGATGTCCGTTGTTCCAAGGTTTGTGCTGAAAGCAGCAAGAGAAACTCCGAAATCGTCAAGGGTCCGCAACAGATCATTCATGTTTCCGGTATAGCTGATTTCTCCTGCTTCCTCAACCGCTGAGTAAAAAGTTCTGAAGCTGTCAAACAGGATTTTCGCGCCGTTAAAATTGGTTTGCGTCGTCTCGATATTCGATATACCCGTTGCCAATTTACCGATCTCTGTTCCGAAATTTCCCATTTGCGTACTCATGTCTTCAAGCGTTGCTGCTTTGCTTCCCTTAAAGAAGCTTCCAAGGACTTCAAAAACACCACCGCTAACCGATAGAGTTTTGATAAATTCACCGATTGCTTCGACTACTCCGGATGCCTTTCCAATATTGTCAATCTTAACATCTTCAATATTTGTCGAAAAGATATTCAGATCTTCGCCAATTTTGCGCATATTCGCAGCATATCCGAGGAGTGTATTCTCTTGGCTTCCTCCGAAAAACTTCCCGATATCGTTCCAAAGGCCTCCTTCCTGTTTCAGCGTGCTTGTAAATGTTCGAATCACTTCAAGCGCAGAAACAGCGCTCTCCGCCTTGTTAATTGTCGAACCGGCAACATTGGTGCTGAACGATGATAGCGCTTCGCCGACCTTCTTGATGTTTTCAGAGAAGAGTCCCAAATCCTGGGTACCCAGGATGCCCTGAATAAATCCATCAGTAGCCGGAAGCGCATGATTAAGCTCATTGATGGCGGCAGCTACGGCAAGCACTTTCTCAATCTTATCCGCATCGTATTTATCATCCTCAAGTGCGGACACCTGGGTGATGAAGTTGTTGAGCCCCGTCGCAAAGTCAGGCATCTCTCCGCCAAATGCAGAAAGAGATTTGATGCCAAGAATCGCATCTACCCAGCCACCCTGTGCTTGGACGCTGTTTTCAAGATCAGCCAATGCCTTTCCAATATCCATCACAGCATAAAGCCTTGCCCCATCAATGTCTGGATCATAGTCAATCAGCCTAACTTGGCTGATGAAGTTGTTAAGGCCTTCGGCAAATGGTTCCATACCTTCGCTGAACTTGGATAGAGATTTGATACCTTCGATCTTATCTTCCAA
>ENA-UOIW01000485-UOIW01000485.1-human-gut-metagenome-genome-assembly--contig:-P58-NODE-485-length-32119-cov-31.191149_pt1 | contig 32119 bp, 26 predicted proteins | sample MGYA00242334_ERZ723881 | MGnify/ENA metagenome assembly ERZ723881 | reverse complement strand
CAGCCTGACTTGATGAAAAGCCCGAAACAGCCACGTCAGTAGCCGCGCCGGCTACTGACCAAGCAGTGCCGTAAGGCTCTTTTCTAGAATCAAGCAGTTTTACCATAGAACTCTGTGCTTCTCTACTCACTTCAGAATCCGTATCCGGATACGTCTCCTTCCGCTTTGGAAAAGGTTTTCATTCACATTTTTTGTTTTAGAAGACAACTTTCAAGGCACAAATGTAAAGGTTTTATTTTATTCGCAATAATTATCTTACAAAAAAGTTCGGTTAAATTTGCATTTATTAACACAGGAAAGAGAACCCCGCACAGAAAAAGCTAAGTTGTGCAATATTTTTGTCATAACATTTCCCCTTTCACGCCTTTACGGACTCCTTTATTCCTTGATTTAGTAACGCACGCGCAAGCAAGTAACGCGTTTCAAGGGAAATTATCTCCTTTTTTCATAAGAATCCTTTGTGTGAGAAATCATTTCCGAAAGTTCTTGGCAAACTCCAGCGAGATGCAATTGGCTGTGCTGCGACAGGCTTCGCTACCAAATGCCAGCCCGCAAGCGATGATGTCGTCCCAGTCTTTCTCGCGCAACTCTTCCAAGTCAGCCTTCCGGACACGGTTTTCCAGCAGACCATAGACGATGCCAGCGTTGAAATTGTCGCCTGCCCCAATGGTGCTCACTGTCTCGACACGCGGGACGGGATAGGTTTGGGTATACTTACGGGTGAACAGGCTGACATCACGCGCACCGTCTGTATAAATAAAGGGATTGCAATAGAATCCGACTTTCTGACGATAGACTTCGGCTGGATTGTCTAACCGGAACATCAGGCGGAAGTCTTCGGACGAGCCGCGCAGGATATCGGCATATTCGAAATTCTCGAGAATGGCAGGCATCAGCTTAATCACCTCGTTGGCGTGTGCGCTCCGGAAATTTACATCGTAGTAGATAATAGCTCCCCGCTCATGGGCCAGGTCGAGCAGTTCCTTTACCTTATCCCGCAATGCCGGCGTAATGGCAAAATAGGAGCCTATCATCACGATATCATCCGCCTGAATATCAGGCAAGGTCACATCGAGGCGCTGACGGGGGTAATCTTTATAAAAGATGTATTCGGCATCGTTATTCTCGTTCAGGAATGCCAGCGATACGGGCGACTTTCCATCAGAAAAAACATTGACACTATCGGTGCGTACATGATTGGCACGCATATTCTCCAGTATCATCTCACCTACCCGGTCGTTTCCGGTTTCGCTGATAAACGTCACGTCGACACCCATCCTTCCCAATGAAATCATGGCGTTGTAGACTGACCCTCCCGGCACAGCTGCCTGCGGCTGTCCGTCGCGGAATAGAATGTCGAGGATTGTTTCTCCTATACCTATTACTTTTCTCATTGTCATATATTTTAGTCCAGTTTACTTACTTATGCGAAGGTTTGCCCGGCAAACAGCCAGGCATCTTACTTTATTTCAGCAATTCGGTCAACTCGTCGAAGGTATTTGCCACCTTATAATATTGTTTCAAGGGGCGATGGGTAAAACGGGTTTCTTCCAAGCGGGCAAAGAAATGCAGGATATCGTCCCAAAAGCCGTTGATGTTGTAAAAGATGACTTGCTTGCCGTGGTATCCGATAGTAGCCGATGCCATGACATGGAAGACTTCGTCCAGCGTTCCTATGCCACCCGGCAATGCCACCATGACCTCTGCTTCTTGCAGCATCGTATCTTTCCGGTCGCTCAGATTGACGGTGCGGAAGGTCACGTCGAGCTTATCGCTTACCCTGCCGCTTTCTTCCAGCTTGGTAGGCACTACGCCCATAATCATCGCACCTTTTTCTTTGGCGGCTTCGGCAACCGCTTCCATCAGCCCGGTATTCGAGCCTCCATATATCAACCACTTGTGATGTTCGCCCATCCAGGTACCCAGCTCTTTTGCCTTTTCGGCATAAACGGGGTCAATCGCATCGGATGCGGAACAGAATAGAGCTATCTTGTTCATTGGCTTGTTAGTTTTTAAGTTTGTTAGTTTTTAAGTTTTTGAGTTCTTGAGTTTTCACCACAGATTACACGGATTTTCTTCATTATTGATTACGCAGATTAGATAAATATTTCTCTGTGTCTTTGTGTCTCTGTGTTCAATTTTATTTGAAACGCAGATTCACGCGGATTCTTCATTCTTAATTCTTCGTTCTTCATTCTTAAAGCTTTGCGCCTTTGCGTCTCTGCGTTCGATTTTATAAAACTAAAGAACTATCAAACTCACGAACTCATTTATGCAAATATCCGCATTTTTTCTGCAAACACAATGAGTATTATTGTATTTTTGCAGCCGAAATCAGTAGAAAAAGAAAATGGCGACTTACCAGACTGTCACTTTACCTAACGGAATACGTATCATACACGAACCGAATCCGATTAACGTAGCTTACTGCGGATATGCGATAGATGCCGGCACACGCGACGAGCGTGAGGACGAGCAGGGCATGGCTCACTTTGTAGAACATCTGATATTTAAAGGTACGCGCAAGCGGCATGCCTGGCATATCCTGAACCGGATGGAGAATGTGGGCGGCGACCTGAACGCTTATACCAATAAGGAAGAGACGGTCATCTACAGCGCTTTCCTGAAAGAAGATTTCCTTCGTGCAGCCGAGCTGCTGACCGACATCGTGTTCAACAGCACCTTCCCGCAAAACGAGATAGAGAAAGAGGTGGAAGTGATTATCGACGAGATACAAAGTTACGAGGACAGTCCGGCAGAGCTGATATTCGATGATTTCGAGGAGCTGATATTCCCCGACCATCCTTTGGGCAGAAACATTTTAGGCAAGCCGGAACAGCTCCGGAACTTCCGAAGTGAAGATGCCTTGAACTTCGTAAACCGTTATTACAAGCCGGATAACCTTGTCTTCTTCGTGCAAGGCAACCTGGACTTCAACCGCATTGTGCGCACGATGGAGAAGATTACGGCAGGCATTCCTTTCGGGAAAGTGGAGAACTACACCCGCCAGGCACCTGCCAGCTACCAGCCCCGCCAGCTCACTGTGCACAAAGACACACATCAAGCACACGTGATGATAGGCGGACGGGGATATAATGCGTACGATGAACGCCGCACCGGGCTATACCTATTAAATAATATATTAGGCGGGCCGGGCATGAACAGCCGGCTCAACGTAGCTTTACGCGAGCGGAAGGGACTGGTATACAGTGTAGAGTCGAACCTGACTTCGTATACCGATACAGGAACGTTCTGCATCTACTTCGGTTGCGACCCCGAAGATACAGACCGTTGCATAGACTTGGTACAGAAAGAATTGCGCAAGCTGCGCGAGCAGCCTCTTACGGCTTCACGCCTGAATGCTGCCAAGAAGCAAATCATCGGGCAAATCGGCGTAGCAAGTGATAACTTTGAAAACAACGCGCTTGATATGGCGAAATGCTTTCTCCATTACAAGCATTACGACTCGAAGGAAGAAGTGTTCCGCCGCATCGAAGCCCTCACGGCACAGCAATTGCAAGACATAGCCAACGAAATGTTTGCCGAAGACTATCTATCGGTCTTGATATACCGATAGTAGTCCGGCGATGCGTTTCGTTTTTAATTATTCACTTTTAATTATTAATTCTCAACCGTTTTCCACTCCTCCACGGTTCCTGTCTCGGAAGAGAAGTTTACACCTATTTTATATAGCTTGCGCGAGTCAGCTTCGTAAGGGCGGGCGTAGCCTTTGGCTTCTATCTGCTGTAATGCTTCATCTGCTGTGCCGTCCCGCTTGAACTCAAAGATATAGATATAGTCGGGTGTCTCTACAATGCAGTCCGAACGTCCCTGGCTCTGTTCTTTCTCGGTATAGACCGTATAGACACTGACCAGGCGGAAGATAAGGTAAAGGGTGTAATGGAAGAAGCGTTCTTTCTCGGGCTCGTCTTTCTTGCTCCGCATCGAATACGGAATGCTTGCCAGGAAGGAAGTGAACAGCTTGTGGAGCTGCTCCGTATCGCCTTTGCGCAAGGAAACGACCACGCTTCTAATCCAAGCGTTCATGTTCTCATGCGGTTTCAGGTAATTGGCAGCTACTAAAGATACGAAACCGCTCTTCACTTCATTATTCGGGAAATCGAGCAGGAAAGTGCCAAAATCCATGTCATAGTCTTTAATGGTGAGGTATCCGCTCTGGTATATCATCGGGAGCGGTTGCTCCACATCCGCCTTATAGTCGATAAATTCCTTTGATTCATAATACTTGCCCGTCAGATCGTTCAGGTCTTCCTGCGTATGATTCAGCAGGCGGATAAGGTAAGTAGGTGTGCCGCTGGCAAACCAAAAGTCGCGCAGCTGCAGCTTGGCAAAAGCGTTCAGCAGGCTGAAGGGATTGTACACGCCCGTCAGGTTATCGCTGAAGTGATAGCCGTCGTATTGTTTCCGCAACATCTCCTTCATCCCTTCCGGTGTGGTGCGGTATTTATCTGCCAATGCCTTGATGGGTTCGGTGAAGTAATGTTCCAGCTCTTCCTGCGTGATGCCGCAGAGCGTCTCGTAAGGACCGTCCATGCTGATATCGGACGGTTGGTTGAATCCGCTGAACACACTAACCTGTGAGAACTTGGTCACACCCGTCAGCAGGACAAACTGAAGCTCCTCGTTAGCCAGTTTGAAGACCGAATAAAAGCCTTTCAGTATTTCCCGGTGACGGTCTTCCAGCAGGCGTTCTTCCCCATCGATTGTAGTTTTATAGCCTGTATCCAACACATCCAAGATAGGTTTGTCGTATTCGTCTATCAGCACCACACAACGTCGTCCGTATTGCCGGCGTGCCTGCTGCAATACATACATGAAACGTTTCTCAATGGTTTGGGCCGTCTGACTCCTGCCATACACCTGTTCCCAGTCGGCAATCTGTTCCTCTATCCTTTTCTCCAGCGTGCCGTCTATGGTAAAGTCCCCTCCGTTGAAGTCGATATGGAAGATAGGATATTCCGCCCATTTGCTCTCCAGCTTCTCGATAGCAAGTCCCTTGAACAAGTCTTTCCTTCCTTGGAAATAACATTTCAAGGTGGAGACTAACAGGCTCTTGCCGAAACGGCGCGGACGGCTGAGGAAATAAATCTTTCCTTCTGTTACCAGTCGGTAAAGCAAGGCGGTCTTGTCGACATACACATAACCGTCTTCAATGATTTGGTCGAAACTCTGGATACCTATCGGATACTTCATGATGCGTTGCGTTTTATAGTGTCTATACAAAGAAACGAATTTATTCTGAAACAGACAAATATCCGGATACGGAAAACGCCATCGGATACAGAGGCACTTATGTGCTCATTTTCAATCAATACCCTCAACTTCCCAACGCAAACGGCTGTTTCACCCTGTTTAGATATAGTGAAACACTTGTTTCAACTAGGTAAAACAACTGTTTCAGCTAGGTAAAACAACTGTTTCACCTATAAGAAACTGCCTGAAACTACTGATTACATCAGGGAAGCATTGCTTTTCGCTTCACAATCAGGCTATCAGGGGACTCACTTTACTATGGCAGGAACAGATAAACTTATGATAAACTCCCCGTCCCAAGCACCCGAAAACTTAAAAATAATTCGTACCTTTGCACGCAAAGTTAAAATACAAACGCACAAAGATATACACATGAAAATAGAAGACAAGCTGACCGCTTCCGTCATCGACGGCGTGAAGAAGCTGTACGGCGCGGATATCACTCCTGCCATGGTACAGCTGCAAAAGACCAAGAAAGAGTTTACAGGACACCTTACGGTGGTAGTCTTCCCCTTCCTGAAAATGTCGAAGAAAGGGCCGGAGCAGACCGGACAGGAGCTCGGCGAATACCTGAAGGCGAACGAACCTGCCGTAGCGGACTACAACGTAATCAAAGGATTCCTCAACCTGACCATTGCCTCGGACGTATGGATTGAGTTGCTGAACCGTATCCATGCCGACGCGCAATGGGGTATCCGTAAAGCCGACGAACAGTCACCGCTGGTGATGATTGAGTATTCTTCGCCCAACACCAACAAGCCGCTCCACTTGGGACATGTGCGCAACAACCTGCTGGGAAACGCGCTGGCTAACATCATGGCCGCCAACGGCAACCGGGTAGTAAAGACCAACATCGTGAACGACCGCGGCATCCATATCTGCAAGTCGATGCTGGCATGGCTGAAATACGGCAATGGCGAGACACCCGAGTCATCGGGAAAGAAAGGCGACCACCTGGTAGGCGATTACTACGTGGCTTTCGACCAACATTATAAGGCAGAAGTAGCCGAACTGATGGCAAAAGGCATGAGCAAGGAAGAGGCGGAAGCCCAGTCGCCCCTGATGCAGGAAGCCCGCGAGATGCTCCGCAAATGGGAAGCCGGCGACCCCGAAGTGCGCGCCCTTTGGCAGAAGATGAACAATTGGGTCTATGCCGGATTCGATGAAACCTACCGGATGATGGGGGTCAGCTTCGATAAAATCTATTACGAATCGAATACATACCTGGAAGGCAAGAAAAAGGTATTGGAAGGACTGGAGAAGGGACTCTTCTATCGCAAGGAAGACGGTTCGGTATGGGCTGACCTTACTCCCGAAGGTCTCGACCAGAAACTCCTGCTCCGTGCCGACGGCACCTCGGTCTATATGACCCAGGATATCGGAACGGCGGAACAGCGCTTTGCCGATTATCCGATTAACAAGATGATTTACGTGGTAGGAAATGAACAGAACTACCACTTCCAAGTGCTCTCTATCCTGCTCGACAAACTGGGCTTCGAATGGGGAAAAGACCTGGTACACTTCTCGTACGGCATGGTGGAACTGCCCGAAGGAAAGATGAAGAGCCGCGAAGGTACGGTAGTGGATGCCGACGACCTGATGGAAGCCATGATTCAGACAGCTAAGGAAACCAGCAACGAGCTGGGCAAGCTGGACGGCCTGACACAGGCGGAAGCCGACGACATTGCCCGCATCGTAGGCTTGGGAGCCTTGAAATATTTCATCCTGAAAGTGGACGCGCGGAAGAACATGACCTTCAATCCGAAAGAGTCTATCGACTTTAACGGCAATACCGGTCCGTTCATCCAATACACCTACGCACGTATCCAGTCCATCCTGCGCAAGGCAGCCGAAGCCGGCATGACTATTCCGGCGGTTATCCCGACAGGCATCGAGCTGAACGCCAAGGAAGAAGGGCTGATACAGATGCTGGCAGACTTCCCTGCGACGGTGGCTCAGGCGGGAACAGACTACAACCCGTCTATCCTTGCCAACTACACGTATGACCTGGTGAAGGAATACAACCAGTTCTATCACGACTTCAGCATCCTGCGCGAAGAAGACGAGGCACGGAAGGTATTCCGCCTTGCCTTGAGCCAGAACGTAGGCAAAGTAGTGAAAGAAGCCATGGGACTGCTGGGCATCGAAGTCCCGGAACGAATGTAAAAACCGGTTTTACCACAGATTACACAGATTGATTTCAATTATTTAATTTAATCCGTGTAATCTGTGGTGAGAAAAAACGACTTTATGGCGAAAAAGTTTTATGCGGTGTGGAAAGGCGTCAATCCGGGCGTGTATGATTCGTGGACGGATTGCCAGCTACAGATAAAGGGGTACAAAGGCGCGCTTTACAAGTCGTTCGATACCCGTGAGGAGGCAGAGAAAGCGTTCGCTGCTCCGCCACACCTTTACCTTCAACCGAAGAAAAAGAACGGAACGGAGGTCATCGGGAAAAAGCTTCCTGCCGGTTTTGATTTGAACTGCCTTGCCGTGGACGCGGCATGCAGCGGCAATCCGGGTCCGATGGAATACCGGGGCGTATACCTGCAGACAGGGCAGGAAATCTTTCATTTCGGTCCCGTATACGGCACGAACAACATCGGAGAGTTCCTGGCGATTGTCCACGGACTGGCTCTCCTGCATCAGAAAGGCATACAGATGCCCATCTATTCGGATAGCCGGAACGCGCTGAACTGGGTCAAACAAAAGAAATGCAAAACCAAACTGGAGCGGACAGACAAGACCGAAGCATTGTTCCAGCTGATTGAACGTGCCGAGAAATGGCTGCACGAGCATGCATACACCACTCCTTTACGCAAATGGGAAACCGAGCAATGGGGTGAAGTGCCGGCAGACTTCGGACGTAAATAATTTGCCTGTATCCATTCAAGATAGACAAGCCATTCCAGCAACTGCTTTCAATTGCTACAAAAAGTTTTTTCCCGCTTGAAAAAACAGAGACTCGCAAGTGAAGAACCTTCTCTCCTCTTGCGAGTCTCTATCATTTATTGAACCACGATTGATTGCTTATTACATAATCTCCCACGTATCATTGGTGTCAAGCAACTCGGCGAAAGTATGATACGGTTTCTTTGCCGACACTTCCTTGATTTGCTCTTCTACCGCCTCATCGTAAGTAGGAGCTTCTACATCGCGGATTACACCTAAAGCGATAGGGAAATCCGGTCCTTCCATCAATGCCAGCTTCAACTGCAAGGTATGGTCTTCGCAATGTGCATCGTGTACCAGAATGTCTTTTTCCGTAATGCCGTTCTCTCCCAATTTCACGACTTTCAATCCGAAGCCTTCCTGCATCAAGCCGAACTCGTGATTCGGTCCGAAAAGCATCGGCTTGCCATGCTCCAGGTAAATCGCATTACGCTCACGGTCTTCCTTCTTTGCCACGGCATTGTGGGTACCGTCATTGAAGATAACGCAGTTCTGCAAAACCTCTACCACCGATGTACCTTTATGACGGGCGGCAGCTTTCAGCACTTCGACTGACGGCCCGCCATCGACTGCTGCACAGCGGGCAAAGAAACGTCCACGGGCACCAAAGCAAAGTTCAGCCGGACGGAAGGGGTCTTCCACTGTTCCGTAAGGCGAAGATTTGCTGATAAATCCTCTTGCCGACGTAGGCGAATATTGTCCCTTGGTCAAGCCATAAATACGGTTGTTCAACAAAATGATGTTGATATCCACATTCCGCCGGATAGCGTGGATGAAATGATTACCTCCGATAGCCAATCCGTCGCCGTCACCCGATATTTGCCAGATGGTCAGATTCGGATTGGCAACCTTGGCACCAGTTGCAATAGCGGCTGCACGCCCATGAATGGTGTGCATCCCGTATGTGTTCATATAATAAGGCAAGCGCGAGGAACATCCGATACCGGAAATGACCGCTATCTCGTAGGGCGGCACACCCAGTTCGGCAAGCGCTTTATGAAATGAATTCAGGAAAGCATGGTCGCCGCATCCCGGACACCAACGCGGCTGGCCTGCTTTATAATCGGCTGCTGTATACATAGTTTTTTGAGTTTTTGAGTTTTTAAGTTCTTAAGTTGATAAGTTTTTGAGTTACGCATTCAGAATACGGTTGAAAGCTTCCACCAATTCCTTTACCACGAAAGGCTGGCCTTTTACCTGATTGAACTGGAAGAGGTGTATGCCTTCCACTTTCATACGCAGGTAGGCGGCAAGCTGTCCCATATTTTGCTCTGCCACTACAATTTTCTTGTACCGGCGAAGCACTTCTGCCGTATTCTTAGGCAGCGGATTCAGGTATTTGAAATGTGCCAAAGCCACTTTCTTGCCTTGGTCGTTCAAGACATCCATCGCCGAATGCAAATGGCCGTATGTACCGCCAAAACCGACAACCAAGAGTTCTGCATCTTCGCAGCCTTCTACTTCCAAATCGGGGATATCAGCTACGATACGCGCCACCTTTTCGGCACGCAGACCGGTCATCAGGTGATGGTTTTCGGGGTCAGTAGAAATGGCACCCGTTTCACTGCTCTTCTCCAAACCACCGATGCGGTGCATGAATCCTTTTGTACCCGGTATTGCCCAATAACGTACCAAGGTATTCGGGTCACGGCGGAAAGGTGTCCATGAGCCTGCCATTTCGGGTTTGACGTATGGCGGATGAATCTCAGGATACTTGCTCATGTCGGGCAAATGCCAGGCAGCCGAGCCATTAGCGATATAGGCATCTGTCAATAAAACGACTGGAGTCATGTGCTCCAACGCTATCTTGCAAGCCATGTAAGCGGCATCGAAGCAATCGGTAGGCGAAGTAGCGGCAATAACCGGCATCGGACTTTCACCGTTTCTACCAAACAATACCTGCAACAGGTCGGTCTGTTCCGATTTGGTAGGCAAACCGGTCGAAGGTCCTCCGCGCTGCACATCGACAATAACCAGCGGAAGTTCGGTAATCACAGCCAAGTTCATCGCCTCACTCTTCAGGCAGATACCCGGTCCCGAAGTCGTCGTAACGGCTAATGCACCGGCAAAGGACGCTCCTACAGCCGAAGCACATCCGGCAATCTCGTCTTCACACTGCACCGTCTTTACTCCCAGCGATTTGTGTTTTGCCAGTTCGTGAAGGATATCGGTAGCCGGCGTAATGGGATATGAACCCAAATAAAGCTGAAGTCCTGCCTTCTCGGCAGCAGCTATCAAGCCGTATGCCGTCGCCTTATTGCCGTTGATATCCATATAACGGCCTTTCTCTTTCACCTGCTTGCTGGGTACCGTATAACTGGTAGAAACCGAAGCATGGGTGTTCTCGCCGAAATGATAACCGTCGTAAAGCACTTTGATATTCGCCTCGGCTATTGCCGGCTTCTTGGCAAATTTCTCGCGCAACAGCTTCTCGCCCACCTTGATATCGCGATGGAACAACCAGCACACCAATCCCAAAGCGAACATGTTCTTGGTACGCATAATGGATTTGTTGTCCAGTCCGCTGTCTTTCAGGCTTTCCTTACACATCGAAGTGATGGCGGCTTCCACTACCTCGTTCTTGATGCCCAGCTCGGAGAAAGGATTCTCCAACTGGAACTGCGCTTTCTCCAAGTCACGCTTGGTAAACGAGTCTGTATCGATGATGATGACCGACTGAGGCTTGCAGAACTTATACTGCGTCTTTAAAGCAGCCGGATTCATGGCAACCAACACGTCGCACTTGTCACCCGGCGTATACACTTTGCCCGAACCGATGTGTACCTGGAATCCGGATACACCTGTCAGCGAACCTTGCGGCGCGCGGATATCAGCCGGGTAATCGGGGAATGTACTGATATCATTTCCTTCCGTAGCCGAAATATTGGAAAACATATTTCCGGCAAGTTGCATTCCGTCACCCGAATCTCCCGAGAAACGGACAACGACATCATTCAGTTCTTTGACTGTCATTTCTTTTGCCATATTTTATATTTTAAGTGTTCACCTATTTCTTTTCTGTCCGACATTTTGCCAGCTTAAAGCGGCTAAAGCATCGACATTTTATTGCAAATCAAATCTGTTTCATTTATAAATGCACACAAAATTGGGGAACTTCCTTTAAAAATCAAAATAAAAACGAGGTTTATTGCAATAAATCTGAGATTTATCTATTTTTCTTGAACGAAAATGAGGAAATTATGCAGGAAAGCAGTAAATTTGCACACTCGCCTTGGTAGTTCAACGGATAGAACAAGCGTTTCCTAAACGTTAAATAGGGGTTCGATTCCCCTCCGAGGTACTTTTTCTCTAAGGAGTTAAAGGAGTTAGAGAAGTTAAAGGAGTTAAAGTATTTATGTTTTTAAGGAGTTAAAGGAGTTAAAGAAGTTAGAGAAGTTAAAGGAGTTAAAGTATTAATGTTTTGAAGAAGTTAGAGTATTAAAGACTCAGATATATAAAAGAAATAAAGGAGTGGGCATTTTGCTCGCTCCTTTCTATTTAACGTGAATGCTTACCACTCTTACCTCCATCACTCTATATGAATCAGCTTATGTGTCTGCAGGCTGAGCCGCCATTGCGGATGGGCTTTAATATAAGCCACCACTTCTTCGGTATTGCGGCACGAACAAGGTTGCAGGAAATGTTCTTTGGCTGGCAAATATAAATAAGGAGTGACATCCTGTCCGGTATAAACCACTTTTACTTCATCTATGCGACGCACGTGAAGCGGCGCACCTTCTTTGGGCGAACAGGTCACCCAATCGATGCCTTCGGGCAAGACTTGTGTGCCATTGGTCTCAATGGCAATGTATTTGCCTGCACGGTGCAAAGCTTCTATCAAAGCATCGTCTATCCATAAGCCCGGTTCGCCTCCTGTCAGGATAACCATCCGGCATGGATAAGCGGATACAGCCTCGACAATGGCTTCATCGCTCATCGCTACCCCCGACTGATGGGCGGTATCACAGAAATCACATTTCAGGTTGCAACCGGAGAAACGGACAAATACGGCTGGTGTTCCCATATGATGTCCCTCGCCTTGCAGGCTGTAGAATATCTCGTTAATCTTTCTCATAAATCACCGTATTACCTTCCGACTCCTGTACCTCTACCTTGAAACAATGTGGCACCTGCTCGCACACCCAGCGGGCGATGTTCTCTGCCGTAGGATTGAACGGAAGCACTTCATTCAGATGGCGATGGTCTAATTGCCCTTTTACCACCTCTTTAATTTTGGAAAAATCGACTACCATACCGCATTCATTCAGTTCCTTGCTGCGACAATACACGGTGATAATCCAGTTATGGCCGTGCAGGTTCTCGCACTTGCTCGGATAAGAAAGCGACAGGCTGTGCGAAGCCGATATTTCCATGCGTTTGATGACTGTATACATATATTTAATAAGGAGTTAAAGGAGTTAGAGAAGTTATAGGAGTTAGAGTAAATTAGTATTTTAGGAGTTAAGTAGTTAAGAAGTTAAGGAGTTAAGCCAATACCAAGAGTTAAGTCGACACTAGGAGTTAAGGAGTTATAGAAGTAAAGGAGTTAAGCCAATACTTTTGCGATGTGTTCACACAGGTATCGACTTAACTCCTTAACTTCTTAACTCCTTTAACTACTTGTAGTCAATGATATCAAGCTTTTTCTGTTTCTTCTTTCTGACCTTTCTTGCCTCCCATCATCAGGTAAGCTACCGGAGCGGCTACGAACAGAGACGAGAACGTTCCGACTACCACACCCAATATCATCGCGAACGAGAAGCTACGGATGCTGTCACCGCCCAAGAAGAAGATGATAAGCAATACAATCAAGGTACTCTGACCGGTATTCAACGTACGGGCAAGTGTCGTATTCATAGAGTCGTTGAACAGGCGAGTACGGTCGCGCTTCGGATACAGGTGATAGAACTCACGCACACGGTCGAAGATAACCACCTTATCGTTGATAGAGTAACCGATAACCGTCAGCACGGCACCGATAAATGTCTGGTCTACTTCCAAAGAGAAAGGCATCCAGCCATAACACAACGAATAAGCACCTACTACCAGCAAGGTATCGATAGCCAATGCAACCGTCGCACCGACACTATAGGCAATGTTGTTGAACCGAATCAAGATATACAGACCGATGGCAATCAACGCGAAGATAACCGACCATACGGCAGAAGTCTTCAAGTCGTCTGCCACACTCGGACCTACCTTCTGTGAACTGATGATGGAACAGCCTTCGGTGTTGTCACGGTCGATGAATTGTTCGAGCGTCAGACCGTCGGGCAACAGGTTACCTTCCTTAAAGGCTTCGTACAAGATACCTTCGATTTCCGTATCCACGTGTGTACCGTCTTCTTCAATGCGGTAGTTGGTAGTCACACGGATACGGTGTCCGTCCGTACCCAAAGCGATAGCCTGGATGTTGGCGTCTTCCACCTTGTTCTCCAGCAGGTCGCGTACGGTCTCGGGCTGAACTACCTTATCGAACTGTACCACGAAGTTACGTCCACCTGTAAAGTCGATACTGGGCGACAAGCCACGTATCACGAACGAAACCACGCATACCAGAATAAGAATACCCCATACGGTAAACGAACGCTTGATGATTCCCATGAAGTCGAAGTGAACATTCTGGAAGAGGTTCTTCGAGATAGCGGTCGAGAACGTCAGGTTGCGAAGCTTGCCTTTTGCCAGGAAGTATTCGTAAACCAGACGGGTCATATATACTGCCGTAAAGAACGAACAGATGATACCGATGATAAACGTAGTGGCAAAACCACGGATAGGTCCGGTTCCGAAATAGAACAGGATGACACCGGTGATGATAGATGTCAAGTTAGAGTCGAAGATAGCCGAGAACGCACCTGCATAACCTGCCTTGATGGCCTCTTTCATGGTCTTTCCGGCTTTCATTTCTTCCTTCGTACGTTCGTGAATCAACACGTTGGCGTCGACCGCCATAGCCAGCGAGAGCACCATACCGGCGATACCCGACAAGGTCAGCGCAGCTTGGAACGAAGCCAGGATACCCATCGTAAAGAAGAAGTTGAATACCAAAGCCAGGTTGGCAATCATACCCGGAATCAATCCGTACATCACGCAGAGGTAAGCGAACAGCGCAATCAACGCCACGATGAACGAGACAAGACCCTGGTTGATGGATTGCTGACCCAGTGAAGGACCTACGATGTCTTCCTGTACGATGTGGGCAGGAGCCGGCATCTTACCTGATTTCAACACGTTCGCCAAGTCTTTGGTGACTTCCGGTGTGAAGTTACCGGTGATTTCCGAGTTACCGCCCGTGATTTCCGTATTCACACGCGGTGCGCTATATACATAACCATCCAGTACGATGGCGATTTCCTTACCGATGTTTTTCTTGGTCAATGCAGCCCAACGGCGAGAACCGTCCGTGTTCATCGACATGGTTACACACGGCTTGTTGAACTGGTCGTACGAGTCACGCGCATCTGTGATAACATCACCTTCCAGCGGCGCACGTCCGTTACGTTCAGTAGAACGAATCGCATACAATTCAAAGATATGACCGGTCTGGTCCAGTTCCGAAGCCTTTACGCCCCACATCAGCTTCAAGTCGCGAGGCAGGATTTCCTTCACGGCTTTCATGTTCAGGATGCTGTTCACCGTAGCCGTATCCTTATAGTCGGCATATCCCACGATAGCGCCTACACCGCTTTGGTTAGGCTGGAATACAGCCAGCAACGGATGTTCTTTCTTCAGTTGTTCCAGATTGGCGGCACTGTTGTCGGCGGTTTCGCCTTTCAATACCGCAGCCAGGCTATCCTTGGAAGAAACGGCAGCTTTGGCTTCCACCGCTTTCACCTCAGCCGAATCGGTCTTGACCGAATCCGTAGCGTGACCCATTGCTACACGGGCACGTTCGTCAGCCGAAACCAAGATAGGCACGATGTCTTTGGCTTCGTATGTTTCCCAAAACTCCAGATTGGCAGAGCCCTGCAACAGGTTTCTCACACGTTCAGGTTCCTTGATACCCGGCAATTCCACCATGATACGGCCCATCGAGCCTTCTACTGCCTGAATATTGGGCTGAACCACACCGAAGCGGTCGATACGGGTACGCAACACGTTGTATGAGTTGTCGATGGCGGCTTTCACCTCTTCACGCAATGCTCTTTCCACTTCCGCGTCGGTGCTGCGGGTGTTCACCTTTTCCTTCATCTGCTGTGTGGCAAAGAGCTCGGCCAGCTTTCCGTCCGGCACCAGTTTCTTGTACTCTTTCACGAACAGGGTGATGAAATCACTCTGACTGGTCACTTGCTGCTTGGCAGCTTCGGCGATTGCCTTGTTGAAAGCCTCATCAGGTTTGTTGTCAGCCAACGCTTTCACTACATCCGGAACAGAGACTTCGAGGATGACGTTCATACCGCCTTTCAAGTCAAGTCCCAATCCGATTTCCATCTCACGACACTTCTTCAGCGTATAACTGCCCAGCCAGACTTTCTTGTTCATCATCGAATCAAGGTAATGCGCTTCGCCTTTCGGGTCTTCTGCCGCCTTGTTCATGTGATAGCGGGTCACGAAGGAAAACGAAAGGTAGAACAAGCAGACTACGGTCAGTAAAAACGCAAAAAGCTTTACGAATCCTTTGTTTTGCATGTTACTTTAATTTATTATTTACTTTTTAATTAATATGCGTTTATTCAAGGTTGCAAATATAGTTCTTTTCGTTTACATGAGGAAAAGGATTTTAAATATTTCGGGTTTTCGAGGCAAAAAAAGATGGATTTTGCACAAGAATCGACATCTAAATGCAACTTAAGAGCCTGTTTAAATCCAAGTAAAGAGGTGATTCAGACACATATATGTGCGTTGACCGATGCAACTATCTGCTTTCGCCTTCGCAAATAGTTGCATCACGCCTCGCACATAGATTCGTTTCGCTAGCCTGTTATTTCTCCAAGACGCACCATACGGGATAATGGTCGGAAGCCCGGATGCTGCGGTCTACCTTGCACTCGAGCACACGGAATGCCGGACTGGCAAAGATATGGTCGATACGGAAATAAAAATGGTCCTGGTTATACGTAAAACCCGGTCCGGCACCTGTCTCCACAAAAGCATCGTTCAGCCCTTCGCCAATCACCCGATGGGCATACGAAATTGGGGAATCATTGAAATCGCCGCATACCAGCATATAGGGACATTTATGCAGACGGATGGCTTGTGCCACCGAATCGGCCTGCGGAGCCCGTATAGCCACGGCATCGGCAAGCTTGCGGAGCAGGTGTTTACTCTCGCTCTTCACCTTGCCTTCGGCTGGAGATTTCAAAATATCGTGGTACATCTTCTTATCCGAACGGTCCAATTTGTTCGACTCTAAATGATTATTGATAACCACCAGCGTATCTTCCTCCACCTTCAGCCGGTAAAGCACGCTCCCATTAAACTGGCTGGCATATTCGATGCGCTCCGCCGACAAGATGGGATAACGCGAATAGCAAGCCAGCACATCGCCTCCCCGCGTACGCACAGACTCATGATAAGGATAGGCGTCCAACGCCTGATTGATTTGTGCCTGCGAAGCATGCGCGCCCGGCATGAACTCCTGCAAGCAAATGATGTCGGCATCACAAGCGCGTAAATACGCCAGTACCGGATTGCCTCCTTCCGCATTTCCTTCGTCTCCCATCGCTATCCCTTGTGTATTGTAGGTAAGGAACTTCAAGGTCTTTCCTCCCGGTGTGGCTTCTTTAATGGAACTGATAGGGAAATATGCCCGCAAGCTATTCCAGCCCAAGGCGAAAACCAATAACGGCAAGCAGACGCCCCAAGGCTTCAGGCAGAGCCATACGAAACAGAAAGCCAGGTTCAGACACAAGAAAATAGGAAAAAACAAACCGGCACATGCCCCTACCGGATGCTCTACCGGCGAGATATAGGGGCTATAGGCACTGACGAGAAAGCACAAACCTACCACCCCGTTTGCTATGCCCAAAAGGGTCAGTATAAAATGCTTAACGATTTTCATTTCTTACTTGCATCAAACAGACTTTTCTTCTCGTCTTCCGTCAGGCTGCCGTATCCCGACTTGCGGAGCTTATCCAAGATGCGGTCTATCTCGTCGGCACGCGCTTTCTTGCGTGCGTTGAAGTCGTAATCTTTCTCCTTATCGCCATAATGCACCTTCATTTTCGGCTTACGCGGAGCACGGTGCCAGTGTCCCGAGCAGAAATCCAGCGCCGCATTAATCCATTTTGTCAGGTCATAGCCCTTAACCAGTCCGGAAGCGAACCACCATCCGGCAAGCGCGCCACCCAAGTGCGCCAAGTGTCCGCCCGCATTGTCGGCGGTCATGAACAAGAGGTCGAGCACCACCATAAAGATAGCCACATACTTCAGACGCACCGTGCCGATGAACATGAACTGAACCGGATATTCAGGCTCACGCACCGCCGTAGCCACCACAATGGCAAGCACCGATGCCGAAGCTCCCAACAAATAAGAGAAGGGAACGGCATCGCGGAAATAAGGGAACACATTGTATGCCGCCATGTAAAGCACCGCTCCGGCAATGCCTCCCAACACATACAAGCCCCGCAAATGCTTTGCTGAGAAAAAGTTCAGAAACAACTTGCCGAACCAGAACAGCCACAACATATTGAACAGGATATGCAGGATGCCCGCATGCATGAACATGTAGGTCAGCACCGTCCAGGGTTGGCGAAGGAATTGGAAGAACGATGCCGGAAACATCAGGTAATTCATCCACCGGTGTTCCCCTCCCATATTAAATAAGGTAAGGAAGAGGTTCACCAACGCCACTATCACGAAGACGCCGACATTGATGTAGATAAGCCGGGTGACAATGTCTCCCCTGCCGAAGCTATTCTTCCAGTTAGTAGTAAATCTGCTGTCCGCCGCCATTTTTCTTCCTCCAATAAATGATTAGTATAAATCCGAACAACATGCCGCCCAAATGAGCGAAATGGGCTACCCCGTCTCCTCCGCTGATACCCAATACCAGTTCGAGCACCGCATAACCGATAACAAAATACTTTGCCTTGATAGGCATCGGAAGCGGGAAGATAAACAGCTCGCTATTGGGAAACAGCATACCGAAAGCCAGCAGGATGGCATAGACTGCTCCGGATGCGCCTACGGTAGTAAGCAGGTTCAGGTATTCATCCATCGAAATGACTCCCATGCCGGTATCCACTCCATCGTATTGCGACCAGCTTACTACATACTCAATGTATTGCACTGCTTCTTGTACCAGTCCGGCACCGATTCCACAGAGGATGTAATAGAACAGGAAACGCTTGGGTCCCCAAACATGTTCCAGCGTGCGTCCGAACATCCAAACCGCAAACATATTGAAGAAAATATGCTGGAAGTTGGCATGCATAAACATATAGGTAATCAACTGTGCCGGATTGAAGTCGGAAGCCAGAAAGAAGTGCAGACCCATCATATCGTTCAGGTCGATTCCATAACGCTTCGCCACAATATAGCCGAAGAAGCACAGCACATTGATTATCAACAAATTTTTCGTTACTGTAGGCATATTCGTTTTTTTAGTTTTTAAGTTTTTAAGTTTTTTAGTTGACAAGGTATCAGGTGACAAGTTGACAAGGTTTTAGTTTGTCAACTTGTCAACTGATACCTCGTTACCTGATAAAGCTTTCTTTCAGCACCAGCAGACCTTCGGGGCCCATATTAAACAACAAATCGGCGATGCTTAGGTTCGGCAGGAAACCGAGTTGGGCATCGAAAACCTGGTAATAAGGCTTCGCCACAAATTGCGGGTCGTATTCCTCGTAAGGTTTCTTCGGATGAATCCGTTCCCGAAAATCGTCTATGCCTTCGGGCAAAAGGCGGTAATCGTCCGTAGGTATCAGGCAGGGCTGTAAGTCCAGTTGCTCGCACACCCACCGGCATAACTCAGCGTTGAAATCATACAAAAACGTATAGTCACGCTCGAAGAAGGCATGAAACTCGTCCGCATAAAAATCGAAGAACGGACTGTGCTTATAGCCGGCTACAAACGCGTTCCAGTGCACGTGCCGCCAGTTCCCGTGATCAGAAATACGCACATCCTTCATCAGGCACTTCTGCCCGTCGTTCTTTTCGGTCGGTACGGTCAATGTCAAGGGACCTGAAGCCGAAGCGATGACGCAACGGTTCCGGTACGTCTGCTTCATATAGTGGTCGAACCGCTCCACATAAACCTTCTCATACGCATACAGTTTCGTATAATACTCCACCGGTGCCAGATAAGCCGAGCTTACTACTATTTCTTTTTCCATAATTTATTCTACACGTTGCCAAAAACGGCCTTTACGGGTCGTAAACCAGATGCGCCACGCCTTGCCGATGATACATTCTTCGGGCACAAAGCCGAACAAACGCGAATCTGCCAGGTTGACCGGGTCGTTGGCAGCCATCCAGTAATAATCTTTACTGAAGGTGTACGCCTGTACCGGCTTGCCTTCTACCCACAAGGTATCGCCCCGTACGGAGGCTTCTTTCCCTTCGTGCGAAACGATGGTGTTGCAGAGCAATACGGCATTCCACGGATGTACCTTTACCGTAACACCTTTGCCCGGCACCACATACGGATGAACCTCATGGGCGAGCTTGGCATTCAGGGGAGTAAACGTCACCTTTTCTTTCCCTTTCTGCGACACCAGATACAATTCATACCGGCTGAAGCTGCGGATAAACCCGCCGTCCTCGGTATAACCTACCAGCGGATTATCGCTGATGCCGACCTGCTTCAATATCGCCTGAACGGTATCTTCCAGCATGGCAGGATAGACATACAAGGCCTTGTTGTCGGGAGTCCACACCTCGTTTTCCGCGTCAATCAGTTCCCTGTTCAGCAACAAGGTGTCACCGGCCGTGCCGATGCATCGGCTGATAAATACGCCCCGCCCTTCCATCCGGCGGGAAGGATTGCCCGGGCTCGGGTCGTTAAACAAGACGATATCCCCTTCCTCGATGTCGCAGGCACCGATACGATGATACCCGAATACCGACGGAAAAGGCATACGCAAACCGTAGCTCCACTTGTTCACCAATACACCTTCACCTTCATAAAGGCTGTTTTCCATTCCCGACGAGGGAATGAAACAAGAGGTAACAAGAAAAGCTTTCACCAATACTACTGTCAGCACACATCCGACAGCACTTTTCAGTAGAGTTTTCCAGCTTGCGTTCATTATCAGGTTAACGAGTTACCCTTTTATCATTTTATATTATCCACGAACTTGAACAACCGGTTCCAGCGCACTTTTCCGTCGAACCATCCACGGTCCTGGTCCAAAGACAACCAGATAAATACCGGCTTGCCCACGATATGGTCTTCGGGCACAAAGCCCCAGAAGCGCGAATCGGCGGAATTATGGCGGTTATCGCCCATCATCCAATAATAATCCATCTTAAATGTATAACGGGTGGTCTCTTGCCCGTTGATGTAAATCTTTCCGTCTTTCACCTCCAGCGTGTTTCCTTCGTAAGCGTGAATGGGACGTTCGTAGAGCGGCAGGTTATCCAAGGTCAGGTCGATGGTCTCTCCCTTCTTCGGAATCCATACCGGCCCGTAGTTATCCAATGTCCACCCTGTCACCTTATTTACCGGATACAATCCCTCGATAGCCTCATCGGGCATATTCTCGATAGAGATGACCAAGTCTTTCCGTGCCAATAAAGCGGCTTTCACCTTCTCGGTCAACGGCAAATTGTAGACAGACTCTTCGGCATAATACATCATCCGGTCTTCCTTGCTGATGCCCAACTCATGACACAAGTCGTCGGGCAACATGCCTTTCGTCCGCACGATGTAACGGTATTGCACATTGTCGGGTTCCTTGTTCGGTTTCCCGTCCAGATACACGATGCGGTTTTTTATCTGCAAAGTCTGTCCCGGCAATCCGACACAACGTTTCACGTAATTCTCACGCCGGTCTACGGGACGTGCAATCACCTTACCGTATAATTGCGGATTCTCATCGATGTATTTACGTCCGGCTGCATAATAGAAGTCGAACACCTGGCGTTGCTGTTCAGCATCCAGACGAGTCAGATCGACAGGCGGCGTCAACTGCTTGCCTGCATCATAGCTCAGGCGATACAAATCATCGGCGGGAATAGCCGTAGCCACACTGTCGCCTGCCGGGAAGTTGAAGACCACGATATCGTTCAACTGAACGGTTCCTAGTCCGCTTACCCGTTTATAATCCCAGTGAATCCACTCCAGATACGATTTGCAATTGAATACCGGAAGCGTATGCTGGGTCAAGGGCATATGCAGGGGCGTCTGCGGGATACGTGCCCCGTAGCTCATCTTGCTCACGAAGAGATAATCGCCTACCAACAACGATTTTTCCAACGAGGAAGAAGGAATCACATAGTTCTGGAAGAAATAGAGATTGACAAAATAAACCGCCACCAGAGCAAAGACAATGGCGTCTACCCAGCCCATCACAGCCAGCACGGTCTTGTTTTTCGACTTCTTCCACCACGTCCAGGGAATCTTCTTCGTGATATAGGCATCAAAAATAAAAGGAATGACGATAATGCCCAGCCAGCTTCTCAGCCAAATGAGAAAAGCAATATAAAGCAGGAGGACAATACCGAACTTTATCCATTGTTTGCGTGACGCTTGTATCATAGCCTCTTAAAATTGAAATAAATCATTCATTCCTAAAAAGCCTTGGTGTGTAGCCGTATACTCGGCGGCCAGCACCGCACCCAATGCAAATCCTTTCCGATTCTTCGCGTCGTGGGTGATGATGATGGAGTCGGCTTCCGACTCGTAACGGATGGTATGAATACCCGGCACTTCATCCCTACGTATGGCGCTTACCGGCAATTCGTTCGGCGCACATTGCGTAGTGCCTGTCACGGTTCCGTCCGGAGCAGTCAAGGTGCCCATCACCCATTTGTCCTTGCGGTCCAGATTCTTCAGGATGCCTTCCGCCAAGGTGATGGCGGTTCCGCTCGGCGCGTCCAGCTTATGAATGTGATGGGTTTCTTCCATCGTGACATCGTAATTGGGGAAACGGTTCATAATCTTCGCCAGGTAATTGTTCACGGCCGAAAAGATGGCGACACCCAGGCTGAAGTTCGACGACCAGAACAAGGTCTTGCCTTCTTCCTGGCACAAGCGGCGCATTTCGTCGCCATGCTCACCCATCCAGCCGGTACTGCCCGAAACGACCTTTACGCCTTGCTTGAAAGCCTCCATGCAATTGCCGTATGCCACTGTAGGAGCCGTAAACTCGATGGCCACATCCGCCGAGCGGAATGCATCCGAATCCATATCCTGATGATTATCCACATCAATGATACTTACAATCTCATGTCCGCGGGAAAGAGCTATCTTTTCAATCTCTTTACCCATTTTCCCATATCCGATTAATGCTATTTTCATAATAAACCTATTAAATTCTGCCACAAAGATAGCGTTTTTCGTTATTAATCATTACATTTAGCGAACATTTACACCTCATTAACATGGAACAACTCTTGCATTACGTGTGGAAACACAAACTTTTCGGACTGAAACCGCTGCAAACAACCGACGGACAAGCGGTGGAAGTCATAGACCCGGGACTGCCCAACATGCACGCAGGTCCCGACTTTTTCAATGCCAAGATAAAAATCAACGACGTGGTGTGGGTAGGCAATGTAGAGATACACCAGCAGGCTTCCGACTGGTTTGCACACCGGCATCACCTCGACTCTGCATACGATTCGGTCATCCTGCACGTCGCCTCGCAAATAGATGCCGCTCCTACCCGCAGCAACGGCGAGCCGATTCCGCAGATGGAGCTGCACTGTCCGCCGTCTCTCCTTGCCAATTACGAACAGTTGTTACAGGAAGACCGCTATCCGGCTTGCCACAACTTGATACCCTCGCTCTCTTCCTTTTTCCTGCACAGCTGGTTATCCTATTTGCAGATAGAAAGGTTCGAAAGCAAGACCGAGCAGATTCGCCAACGGCTGGAAGCGTGCAACCGTGACTGGGAGAACGCTTTCTTCATTACCCTGGCACGCAACTTCGGCTTCGGCGTCAACAGCGACGCTTTCGAACTGTGGGCGAAAAACATTCCGCTGGCAGCCGTCAACAAGCACCGCGACAACCTGTTCCAGGTAGAAGCTATCTTCTTCGGGCAAGCCGGTCTGTTACAAGAGCTTCCCTTAGACGATTATACCGAAACAATGATGAAAGAATACCAATACCTGCAGCACAAGTTCGGGCTGAGCCCTTCGGCAGATTGCCGTTGGCGCTTCCTGCGTCTGCGTCCGGGCAACTTCCCGCATATACGCATCGCCCAACTGGCCTGCCTCTACCATCGCTCGCAAGGTCTGCTCTCGCAACTGATGGAAACCGAGACACTGAAACAAGTCCGCGACTTGCTACGGGGCGGCACCTCCGAATACTGGCTGACGCATTACCGCTTTGGCGAGACCTCCCCTTCGCATCCGAAAAGCTTAAGCAACAAATCCATCGACCTACTTATCATCAACACGGTGATTCCTTTTCTGTATGCGTATGGCAAGCACAAAGCCCAAGAGGTCCTCTGCCAACGTGCCGGTCAGTTTCTGGAAGAGCTGAAACCCGAAGACAATTACATCATCCGTCTATGGCAAGAATGTGGTCTGAAAGCCAGCCATGCCGGAGACAGCCAGGCGCTCATCCAACTGAAAAAGAACTACTGCGACCTAAAGAAATGCCTCTATTGCCGCATCGGATATGAATATCTGAAGAAGGGAACTAGGTGACAAGGTTTCAGTTGACAAGTTGACAAGGTATCAGGGAACAAGGCGACTAGGAACTAGGTAACCAGGAACTAGGCTGAAAATAGTTTTAGAAGGTATTTAAAACCTAGTCAACTAGTCCCTAGTCACCTGACAAACTAAAACCTTGTCAACTTGTCAACTGATACCTTGTCAACTAAAAAACTAACAAACTAAAAAACTTAAAAACTCAAAAAACATGAACAACTATATCTACGAACTGAAAATGAAGGTGCGCGACTACGAATGCGACCTGCAAGGCATCGTCAACAATGCCAATTACCAACATTACATCGAACATACTCGTCATGAATTTCTGTTGTCTACCGGTATCAGCTTTGCCGGGCTGCATGCGCAAGGCATCGACCCGGTAGTGGCACGGCTGACGATGGCTTTTAAGACACCTCTGAAAAGCGGCGACGAGTTTCTTTCCAAACTGTACCTGAAGAAGGAAGGCATCAAATACGTCTTCTACCAGGACATCTTCCGCCTGCCCGACATGAAAATAGTCATCAAGTCGACGGTGGAAACCGTGTGCGTCATCAACGGACGGCTTAGCGACAGCGAACTCTTCAATAACCTTTTCGCCCCCTACCTGAACCGATGAACACACCAGAGACACTCTACCGGCTGGCGCTGACCCAACTGCCCGGCATCGGCATCAACCATGCGCACAACCTGCTGCAGGCAGCGGGCAATGCCACCGTGCTCTTTACCCGCACCAAAGAGCTGCCCGACCTGCTGCCGCAAATCAATCCGAAACTGCTGCAGGCATTCAGCCATCCGGAAGTCATCCGCCGCTGCGAAGCCGAGCTGGCTTTTGCCGAGAAGAACCACATCGCTTGCCTCACCGCCGAAGACACGGCTTATCCTTCCCGCTTGCGCGAATGCAACGACGCGCCGCTGGTGTTGTTCTATCGGGGCAATGCCGACCTGAACAGCCGCCATGTCGTCAGCATGGTAGGCACACGCAACGCCACCGACTACGGCAAACAGCTCTGCGACCGCTTTGTGCGCGAACTGAAGGAGCTGATGCCCGACGTACTGATTGTCAGCGGACTGGCATACGGTATCGACATACACGCTCATCGGGCTGCCCTTCAGTACCAGTTGGATACCGTAGGCGTACTGGCTCACGGGCTGGACCGCATTTATCCGTACGTCCATAGGCATACCGCCGCCACAATGATTGCTCAAGGCGGACTGCTGACCGAATTCATGAGCGGCACGAACCCCGACCGCCAGAACTTCGTAAAACGGAACCGGATAGTGGCAGGTATCAGTGATGCAACCATCGTTGTAGAGTCGGCTGCCAAGGGAGGCTCATTGATTACCGCCGAAATAGCGGACAGTTACCACCGCGACTGCTTCGCTTTTCCGGGACGGATAGGCGACACCTATTCGGAAGGCTGCAACAACCTGATTTGTTCCAACCGTGCCGTCCTGCTGCAAAGCGCCGAAGAACTGGTAAAGGCCATGAACTGGAACCGTCCCAAGGAAGTGCCGTCCGCCATCCAGCGTCAACTGTTCCCCGAGCTGAATGCCGAAGAGACGCAGGTCATACAGCTCATGCAAAAGCATCCCGAAGGTGTACAGGTCAACAACCTGGTCGTGGAAAGCAATATCCCCATTACCCGCATGACCGGTATTCTGTTCGAACTGGAACTGAAAGGCCTCATCCGCAACTACGCCGGGGGAGTGTATAAGACAATCTAGAAAATGAAGAATGAAGAATTAAGAATGAAGAATTAAGAATTTTCACCACAGGTTTAATAATTTATTTCTCTGCGTCTCTGTGCCTCTGTGTGTGTTTGTTTTTTGAAACGCAGATTTCGCAGATTAACGCGGATTTTTTCATTCTTCATTCTTAATTCTTCATTCTTCATTTAATAAATCTAAGGTGAGATTCTTCATTCTTCATTTCAAAGCCTTATCTTTGCCGATAGCTTAAAAACAAAACATCTATGAAGAAATACGTATATTATTGCCTGATAGGAGCATGCTTCGGAGCCTTGGCGGCATGCAAGAACCCGCGCACGCAAACGGCGGACAACGGCAACACGACGGAACAAACGGCTCAAGCCGAAGCTCCCGCAACCAAGGCGCAGTTTCCTTTCCCTTCCATTCCTTCGATGCTGACGCAGCCCGAAGAACGGCGGGCCTTCCTGCTCGAACATTATTGGGATAACTTCAACTTTGCCGATACGCTGCTGCTTGCCAACCGTGACGTGACGGAACAAGGTTTTGTCAATCATCTCTCCTTGCTGGCGGACGGACAAAGCTCACCGCAAGAAATCAGGGAAAGCATAAACGCTCTCTGTTCGTCTATGGAACAGCATCCCCAAGCACGTAAGACATTCATGCGTCTTTTCGATGACTACCTGTACAATCCGAACTCGCCGCTCTACAACGAACAGTTGTACCTGATTTACTTGGAACGTATGCAGCAAAGCACGCAAGTGGACGAGGCGACCAAAAGCACATTGGCTTTCAAGCACAAACTAATCAGCCTCAACCTGCCGGGAACATCCGCTTCCGACTTTACCTATTACCTGCCCGACGGACAGAAACATACGCTCAGGCAAACACCGGCAAAGAACGGCCGTCTGCTGTTGGTATTCTACGACCCTGAATGCCCCGGTTGTCATGAAATCATGCAGGACATGCTTCACGACGAGACCTTGGCAGATGCCGTAGCCGACGGACAGCTCACCGTATTGGCCATCTATACCGAAGGCAATCCCGAAGCATGGCGCAACGACTTGTCTAACCTTCCTTCCGACTGGATTATCGGCACTGACCACGAAGCCATCAAGCTAAAAGCGCTTTACGACCTGAAAGCCATGCCTTCGCTCTACCTGCTCGACGGAAACAAGAAAGTGCTGCTGAAGGATGCGCCCTACGCCCGTATCCGTGCGGCATTGCAATTGCATTAAAAAGTTATGCGACTTTGAATGCAAGAATAGCAAAGTTTTTTAAGTAGAATATCTAAAAGGACAAGAAAATTTTACAAGTATTGAATGGAAATCACACTCACATACTCTTCTTTTTGCTAAAGAATAGAATCGAATTGCTCAATTAAAACATAAAAAATGGGAGAACGCTTTCTCCCAACCTTGTTAACCTTAAATCTAATACTATGAAAAAAATCACGTTGCAAAGGTAGGAATTTACACGGGATTTGACAACAGTGTGCAAGGATATTACAAATAGTTTAAAATTCTTTTGCAAATATGCTAGGGGACTAGAAGACTAGAGACTAGATGACTAGGTTTTAGATACATTCGCAAAACTATTTTCAACCTAGTTCCTAGTTACATAGTCAACTAGTTTCCTAAAAAAATAAGTACCAGGTGACTAGGGCTTAGATTTACTAAAACTATCTAAAACCTAGTACCTGGTACCTAGTTCCTAGTTACCTAAAAATATCAGTCTTTCAGTTTCGCTTTGATGAAGTCGCGGTTCAGGCGGGCAATGTTGCTGATAGAAACGTTCTTCGGACATTCAGCTTCACAAGCACGTGTATTAGTACAATTACCGAATCCCAGTTCGTCCATCTTGGCAAGCATGGCCTTTGCACGGCGAAGCGCTTCGGGCTTTCCTTGCGGCAACAAGTTCAGCTGACTTACCTTAGCAGATACGAACAGCATAGCCGAACCGTTCTTACAAGCTGCCACGCAGGCACCGCAACCGATACATGTAGCGGCATCCATCGCTTCGTCTGCCACCTGCTTCGGAATCAGGATAGCATTGGCATCCTGCGGAGCACCGGTACGTACGCTGATGTAACCGCCTGCCTGCATAATCTTATCGTAAGCCGAACGGTCTACCATCAAGTCTTTGATAACCGGGAAACCAGCCGAACGCCACGGTTCAACCGTAATCACATCACCGTCATTGAAGCGGCGCATATAGAGCTGGCAGGTAGTGGCACCTGTAGCAGGTCCGTGCGGATGACCATTGATATACAAAGAACACATACCGCAGATACCTTCACGGCAGTCATGGTCGAACACGATCGGTTCTTTACCTTCTTCAATCAGCTGTTCGTTCAAGATATCCAGCATTTCCAGGAACGAAGTATCGCCCGGGATATCTTTCATCTGGAATGTATCGAAATGACCTTTTTCCTTAGGTCCGTTCTGACGCCAAATTTTCAGCGTAAATGATATATTTTTGTCCATGATTTTTTTGTTTTTAAAGGTGACAAGTTGACAAGGTATCAGTTGACAAGGCTTTTAATTGAGATACCCAATCCGTTTAGTAATCAAAGAAGAAAGCATCCGGATAATTTCCGAATCCGCACTGCTTAATTCTTCAAAATCATCATCTGTCAGATAATGTATATTATGACAGATAATCAATTGTGTTTCCACTTCCGATGCTGACCCTAAAGCTATATATAAGAAATGCAGCAATTCTTTATCATGTCCTCTGCCAAAACCTTCCGCGATATTGGACGGAATAGAAACGGCAGCCCGACGTATCTGAGAAGTGATTCCATATATCTCTTCTTTAGGGAACAACTGCGTAATCTCATATAAATGCTGTACAAACGCAATAGCCTTTTGCCAAACAATTAAATCCTTATGATTACGCATAACATCTAAAAGCCTTGTCAACTTGTCAACTTGTTAACTTGTCAACTACATTTATGATTTATAGTTTCTAGTCTGAACTTTAATTGCTTCGTAAACCAGCGGTTCTTTGTGGAGGACAGGAGCTTTGTCGTCTGAGCCCTGATATTCCCAGCAAGAAACGTAGAAGTAGTTTGCGTCATCACGTTTGGCTTCGCCTTCCTCAGTCTGGTATTCTTCACGGAAGTGACCACCGCAAGACTCGTTACGGTTCAAGGCATCGTAAGCAATCAATTCGCCCATGGTGATAAAGTCGTTCAAGCGGATAGCCTTATCCAACTCTACGTTCATGCCTTCTTTCTTGCCCGGGATGAACAGGTTGGTTTCGAATTCCTTGCGGATTTCTTTCAGCTTCGTCAAAGCGGTCTTCAAGCCAGCTTCTGTACGACCCATACCTACATATTCCCACATGATGTGACCCAATTCCTTGTGGATAGAGTCTACCGAACGTTTGCCGTGGATACCCATCAGGTGGTCAATCTTAGCCATTACGCCCTTTTCGGCTTCTTCGAACTCGGGAAGATCGGTAGAGAAGCGGGGAACGGTAATCTGGTCTGCCAGGTAGTTCTGGATGGTGTAAGGCAATACGAAGTAACCGTCTGCCAAACCCTGCATCAGAGCGGAAGCACCCAAACGGTTGGCACCGTGGTCGGAGAAGTTACATTCGCCGATAGCGAACAGACCTTTGATGGTAGTCTGCAGTTCGTAGTCAACCCAGATACCACCCATCGTATAGTGGATAGCCGGATAAATCATCATCGGGTTATAGTATTTCACGCCATTGATTTCGTTGCCCAGTTCGCCCGGATTCACGTCGGTGATTTCTTCGTACATATCGAAGAGGTTACCGTAACGCTGACGGACTACATCCAAGCCCAGACGCTCGATACATTCAGAGAAGTCGAGGTAAACAGCCAGACCGGTATTGTTTACACCGAAGCCATGGTCGCAACGTTCCTTAGCAGCACGCGAAGCAACGTCACGCGGAACCAAGTTACCGAATGCCGGATAACGGCGTTCCAGGTAATAGTCGCGTTCTTCTTCGGGAATATCGGTCGGTTTCTTTGTACCTGCCTGCAAAGCTTTTGCATCTTCCAGTTTCTTCGGCACCCAGATACGGCCATCGTTACGCAAAGACTCAGACATCAAAGTCAGCTTAGACTGCTTGTCACCGTGTACGGGGATACAAGTGGGGTGAATCTGTACATAAGCGGGGTTAGCAAAGAAAGCACCTTTACGATAGCAAGACATAGCTGCCGAGCAGTTGCATGCCATAGCGTTGGTAGACAGGAAGTAAGTATTGCCATAACCACCGGTAGCGATTACCACGGCATGAGCAGCAAAGCGTTCCAGCTTGCCAGTCACCAGGTTCTTGGCAATAATACCACGGGCACGACCGTCGATGATAACCACGTCTTCCATTTCGTAACGGGTGTACAGTTTCACTGTTCCGGCACCTACCTGACGGCTCAATGCAGAGTATGCACCCAGCAAGAGCTGCTGACCGGTCTGACCTTTAGCATAGAAAGTACGAGATACCTGTGCACCACCGAATGAACGGTTAGCCAACAGGCCTCCGTATTCGCGAGCGAAAGGAACACCCTGCGCTACACATTGGTCGATGATATTGTTTGATACTTCAGCCAGACGATATACGTTAGCTTCGCGGGCACGGTAGTCACCACCTTTTACTGTATCATAGAACAGACGATAAACAGAGTCGCCGTCGTTCTGATAATTCTTGGCAGCGTTGATACCACCTTGTGCAGCGATAGAGTGTGCACGGCGAGGAGAATCCTGGATACAGAAGTTAAACACACGGAATCCCATTTCGCCCAAAGAAGCGGCAGCAGAAGCACCTGCCAAACCGGTTCCTACCACGATGATATCCAAACGACGCTTGTTGGCGGGGTTCACCAGTTTCTGGTGAGCTTTATAGTTGGTCCATTTCTCAGCTATCGGACCTTCAGGAATTTTAGAATCGAGTATATTAGCCATAATTGTTTTCTTTTTTTAGTTGACAAGGTTTCAGGTTGCAGTCGACAAGGTTACACTATTTATCTATGCTAAAAACCTTGTTAACTTGTCAACTTGTTAACTTGTCACCTTTAGAATAAATTCTTTACAAAAAATACTACCGCTACCAGCATGAAGCCCAGTACGATAATTGTAGAATAAATGTTAGAGATGCATTTCCAACGGTTAATCCAGATGGTGTTGTTCCATCCCAGTGTCTGCATCGCACTCCAGAAACCATGAGTCAGGTGGAACCACAAAGCGCACAGCCAAACGATGTACAGGACGAAGAATACCGGATTAGAGAAAGTCTGCTCGATGTAACCGTAACCATCGGTTGCTTCCAGACCGCCCATCATCGGGTTGCCAATCAGTTCGGCAAACATCATGTTGTACCAGAAGTTGAACAGGTGCAACAGCAAGCCCAGGATGACAATCACACCCAAAGCCAACATGTTCTGAGAAGCCCATTCTACTGTTTTAGGCTTCACACTCACAGCGTAACGTTCGTTACCACGTGCGGCACGGTTCAACATCGTCAGCCAGAAAGCATAAACGATGTGAATTACAAACAAGGCAGCTAACGCTAACGTACCTATCAAAGCGTACCAGTTAGTACCCAAGAATTCACATACTGTGTTATAACCTTCCGCCGAAAACAGTGCAACAAGGTTCATCAACATGTGAAATGTAAGAAACAGGACAAGGGCGATACCAGTAACGCTCATCACCACTTTCCTTCCAATAGATGAATTACTTAACCACATAAATGATTGAATTTAAATTATTTAATTGTTAGAACTAAAATATCCTCCTGTACGGTTTGTTACATGATGCAAAATTAGAAGTTTTATTGAGATAACACAAGAATTACGGAAATAAATCTTTAAATTAAAGCAGATTAATGCGCATTTTTTTCAAAAAGAATTTCAACTGCACCGACTATTATATAAGAAATGGCAAAGTATTATATGATAAATGGCAAAGTATCATATCATAAACTGCCGATTATTATATAATACTTTGACAAGCATCCGAAACTTCTTATTATAATAATAGGAAAGGAGTAGGGAAGTTAAGTAGGACCTTAACGATATGGAATCGGTAGTTTCATCATAAATCACACCATTTTGTTATGCCACTCCTCCCTAGAATCAGCTTGCGCCAGGCTTTTTAGAAGGCGGTTGTAAGGCTAGAACAGGGCAGGTTAAACTATGTTAATGTTTATTTCCAGGGCAAAAATAAGCCTTTTATCTCCCTTCTATACCGCCTTTTTCTACCGTCATTTCCCTGTTTTAGTTCAACTTTTGGACTACAAAACCGGCACATTTTTGGCTCGTTTAGTTAATAGACCTTAATCGATATTCTTCATTTTCTTCATAATCAATTATTTACAAAAACCACGTCAGTAGCCGGCGCGGCTACTGACGTGGCTGTTTCGGGCTTTTCGCCAAGTCAGGCTG
>ENA-UOIW01000479-UOIW01000479.1-human-gut-metagenome-genome-assembly--contig:-P58-NODE-479-length-32422-cov-8.185528_pt1 | contig 32422 bp, 22 predicted proteins | sample MGYA00242334_ERZ723881 | MGnify/ENA metagenome assembly ERZ723881 | reverse complement strand
AGACCGCACCCGACGACGGGCCAGACCACATTTGCGCAAGACTTCGGGCACAACCCTTTGATGGACATGCCGTCAATGTCGTACAGTCCGCTTGATGTCATTGCAGTGGCTTCATCACTATCAATCGTTAGACGAAACCGATCCACCCTCTGACCCGATTCGGCAGTATCCGCGACACAACTGTCACGCACAACGCCGTCACGGCCAGCGTGAGTATACCGTATGCGATGCCGGTGAGCACATTGATGTTGGGCAGGACGTGCAGAACAATCCGGACGATGATGATGTGCGACAAGTAGATGCCGAACGACAGGTCGCCCAGCTTAACCATGATGTTACGGCTGGTCACTTTGGATTCCCTATCCAGACTGATGCCCATGGCGAATGCAGCCACCGCGAGGGACGCCATCATGGACGAGAGCTTCAATTGGCTGGTCGCCACGTCATAATTGTCGCCGAAGAACTCCCATAGGAACCCCTCACCCATCTGAACCATCGTCAATACGAACGCGATAACGCCCCAGAATACAGCACCGTGGCGTTGAACGATTGGCTTGAACCGGGTGTCCCATTCCAATCCCACGACATAGAAGATCATCCACGTCCCGAAGAACGGGCCCCATACCGAAGGCAGATCAAGCGGCGTGCATAGGTACTTCACCACCAGCGTGACCGGTGTGACTGCATACGCGACCCACCAGAACCTGCTGTCGAGTATCCGGTAGATCACCGGCGTCAACACCACCAGAAACAGGTACACGATGCAGTAATACAATTGGGCGGACGCGCTGCCTAGCGCCACGGCCTTCACGATGCGCCACGCGCCATGCGCGGCATCCAGCCGCAGCAGATCGTCCACGTTGCTCAGCAGATAGATTGCGGTCCACACAAGATAGGGGATGAGGATCTTGTGGATGCGTCTGCCGTAGAAGCTTCTTAGGTTCCCGACCTTGGAACGTGGAGTCAGCAGACCGCTGAGAAACAGGAACAACGCCACGCCCCAATTCAGGAACGGCCGCACGACAATGGTCGCCGTACTTTCCGGCAGAGTGTGGATGATAACTACCGCTGTGATTGCACAGCCGCGCAGTAATTGCAGATACGCGTTCTTTTGACTAGCGCTGCGGGGGGGGGTATGCGAATACTTCACATTCGCATACAAACATGAGGATATGACAACCCGGTCTTGCAGGCTGCAAACTCGAGTTAGAAATGCGGGTCGATTATACGACGAGGGTAAATCGTCTATGTCTGCGATTTGAGGGTGAGTATTGCACTCACCTATGGAGCGGTTCTTAGCTCCTGAAATCATCATGCATCCCTACGCGCGTGAACACCACCGACCCATCGGCCCGGCGCACGTAGTGCAGTCGTCGTGCACCGGGCGTATTGGTCTGCAGGTACACACGCCAGTAGGTGTCGCCGGCTGCCGTGCGGCGTTTGGGATCAGCGCCGCCCTCGCCGGTGCGTAGCTGGTGCAGACCGCGGCTGTTCAATTCCTTGTCGAGTCCCAGCACCACCTCGAGCATCACATGCGCCACCTTTTCGCGGTCCACGCCTTGTACCGCCTCCAGGCTGGTGAAGAAGTCCGGGCCGTAACCCCAATTCCGCTTCAGAGGCTTGTCCCTTTTTTCGGCGGCCGGTATGCGCGTCACCCATGCCATATACACCTCGAAGTCGAGTTGTTGCCGCGGATCGGCGAAACGGTCTTGCAGATCCACTCCCGATACGACGTCCCGGTGCTTGGATTGCTGTCTCATGGTGCGTCGTTGCTCGAGCGCGTGGCGCTTGGCCTGCTCGAGCTGTGCCGTCGCCGCGTTGCGTTGACGCTCCGCCGTCGTCAGCTCTTGTCTGGTCTGCATGAGTTGGGCGTATAAGTCGCGGATGCGCTGGGCGGATGCCATGTCAGCACTGTCGGGGATGAGCGCCGACAGTTGCCGTTCGTCGAAGGCGGACAGCTCATGATGCTCAGTCTGTTGCGTCGCTGTGGCCGAATCTGGTATCGCGATCCACGCGGGACCGCCCGGGAAATAGCTCGGTGCGGGGACGGGCGATTCATCCACGTCCAGCAGCGACATCAGCCAATGCAAACGGACATCCCCCTGCGTATCGACATCGGACCATGCCGCATCGCCATCGTCGCGTTCGATGACGGCGACCGGCACCACGGTGCCCACAGTCAGCTCCCACCGTAGATCCGTACCGACGCCGGCGTCCTCGGCCGGCACCTCCACCACGGCGCCGGGGAACAGTTCCAACGTGCACGAGTCCCTTCGCACTGCGGTCACCCGCGCCGGCACGACCATGCCGCTGGCGTAGGCGGACAACGCCTCGCGTGGTCGTCGCGGCTGCGGCTCGGTCAGATCCAAGCGTCGCGACTCCTCATCGAACAGGCCGGACACCGCCATGCCCTTGGCGAACAACCGGTCGTCGGGAACGTCCTTGGACACCAGATTGGTCAGTATCGTGGCGTACGAGCCACGCCCCAGATCGACCAGCACGCGCCCCTCGGCCGGACTTCCCAGCACCGTGCCCGACACGGTCCGTCTGGAATCCGTCGTCGCATGGGTGGAATACGTATTGTTGAAACTCAGCCGTGCGGCCTCCTGCAGCACCGCGTCGGTGACTCGTGCACGCTCGCCTAGATTCCAGCCCCAGAACAGTTTCACGCCGCCGTGGGTGATCCACTCGGAGCCCGCGGGGATCACGCGGCAGGCGTTGCCGAAGGTCTGCACGCCTTTGGGCATGCGCGCGTTCAGCTCGGCGGTCGCCTCGGGGCCGATGACGTCCACCACATAGGCCGCGTCGCGTAGCATTTTCGCCAGTTCCTCGGTGTCCGCCAACGATGCGGTCATGCCGACGTTGCGCGTGGCGATGACCACCGGCATCGTCGACTGCGGGGAACGCAGGTATTCCGCGAGCGTCGCCGCACGGTCGGCGGTGTCCGCCGCGAACACGCCAGCGTCGTTTTGCGGCAGATTCAGCCGGATGGCGGACGTGGAGTGCTTCGCTGACTTGGCGTGTTTTGACGGCTGTTTCGCTGATTGCTTTGACGCCGATGTCGGTGCCGCCGGTGCTTGAGGTTCCTGCACGGCCGACTGTGTCTCCCGTTCGCGACGTCGTTGCTCTTCGATGGCTTTGCGCCGTTCGATTTCGTTCCGGCGCTGCTGCGCACGTTCCTCGGTGCGTTCGGTTTCATCATCCACGGCCTGCTCGATTGCGGTGAGCATGGCTTTTGATGAACTTTTTGGCTGGATCAGCTCGATTTGGTAGTGGTCCGACAACCATCCGTTATCGCGCGGGTATACACGGGCCGCGCCGCCGAACGCCGATTGTCTGCGTCCCAGCGTGTCGGTGAGCTTGTAAGTCAGCGCGGCGGGGACGACCACCACATCGGCTTTGGTACCGAGCCGGCGTTTCAGCGCGTTGCCGTCGACCGGCGGGTTGACCTGCCGTTGCGGGACGGACAGCAGCACCGTGACTCGGCTGCGCTGCGACCGATGCAGGTAGGCGACCAGATCGTTGATGTCCCAGTCATCCCGCAACGTCACCGCCGATTCGCTGGGTAACTGCATGATGATGGTCCTTCCCGCAGGTCGCTTGATGTTATCGCGGCGCGTGTTCGTTCCCTGATTTAACGATACAACAGGCGATGCGAGTGTGACAGAGGATAAGCCAGCTTCCTATAGGCCCAACATCACTGACTGACCAACAGTTCTAGGCGGGCCAATAAAAAGGAGAATGGACGCATCCACACTCTCCTTAGGTGTCGCCCGAAGGCTACCACCGCAATTACTTAAGACAAGTCAGTAGACGCGACTGAATTGGCGTGTCAAAATAGTCAAACATATGAGACGTCGGCGTCGTCGACCGGAACGTGCGAGTCATGCGGGTCATGTGCCTTGAACGGTGCCGAGCTTTGCGTGTCGTGCTGGGCGCGCTGGGTGACACGCCGAAGCGTTCCGCAGGGTCCGGGGGATGCTCTGCGGGGAATGGCGGGAAACCGCCGAAGTCCGCAGACTATCGCCGAGTTCTGCGACCGCTTTCGGCGTGTCGGTACGGACCTGAAGCCCTCAAACGTGTCTCTATGAGATTCGCGGATACATTCAGCGGTTCCAGATTTTCCTGCGCGCAGATCGTTGCATTCCTTGATCAGCATAAGAGCCGAATCGAGATTCTCCAGTGTGGTCGCATCATTATCGGCGTCGAGATCCACGTTCCAGCATGCGGGGGTTGCTGAGCGACTGATTGGTGTGCAGCGCGTAAGCGTAGTCGGCTCTCGAATCCTTGAAGAACCCCGCCGCCGCCTGATCGGCTTTGTCCACTGTATCCTGCGCTTCGGCGAGCTGATCGACATCGGGGCGCTGCTCATCCGCTTTCGCCGCCTCCTCGGCGGCTCGTTGCGCTTCGGTCCGAGCCGCGTCCACTTGTTTGTCGGATGGCGCGGCATTCGTGGCGGCGTGCGTCCGGTCGGCGGCTTTCTGCGCCTCCGTGCTTGTCGTCGGCTGGTTCTGAGCCTGCGGGGGTTTGTCCACGCCTGTGGACGGGACGGCCGTATGGCCCGGTGGCCCCTTCATCCCGCCCACCTGCTACCATGCTTCCCATATTGTGTCATGATGAATGACTGAGAGAATGGATTCCTGGATGGATCAGAATCAGATGGAACAAGAAGAAGGGATCACCCTCGGGGAATTGCTGCAGATGATCCGGAAGCACATCGTTTCCGCGATCGTCGTCTGCGTGGTCGTGTTCGCCGCCGTGGCGGCCTACACGTTCCTGGCGCCGAAGAAGTATGAGGCGACGGCCGAGCTGCTGGCCATGTCCGGTCAGGGCGCGATCAGCGACAACGCCAACGCCTCCCAGTACAGCTCCATCGGCTCCTACATCAACACGCAGATCGCCACCTACCCGCAGCTGGTCAAGACCGAAGCCGTGCTCGAGCCGGTCATCGACGACCTCGGCTTGGACACCACGGTCGCGGAGACCGCCGAACTCATCACGGCGAGCAACCCCGACGGCACCTTCATGGTCGACATTACCGCCGAAACCGAGGATCCCGCGCTCTCCCAGCAGCTCGCCAACGCCGTGGCCGACAGCCTGAGCGAGCAGGTGTCCACCTCGATGAACACCGTCGCCGAGGATCAGGCCCCGGTGTCGCTGGCCGTCGTGCAGGAGGCCGCCATGCCGGAGGGCCAGAGCTCGCCGAACGTGCCGCTCTACCTCGCGGCCGGCTTGGTCGTCGGTGTCATTCTGGGTATCGGCTACGCAATCGTCCGTGAGATGCTCAACACCCGTATCGACACGACCTCCGATGTCCGAGGCATCCTCGGATCCTCGGCAATCGGCAGTATTCCGGACGATCAGATCCTGCTGAAGCAGCAGCCGGTCGTCGTCGCCCAGCCGGGTGGCCCGATCGCCGAGGAATACCGTCGTATTCGCACCAACATCTCGTTCCTGAAGACCGACCGCGTCTCCGGTGAAGGCCAGCTCATCGTCATCAGCTCGGTCTCCCCGTCCGAAGGCAAGACCACGACGGCCGTGAACGTGGCCGCCGCACTGGCCGAGGACGGTGCCAAGGTGCTGCTCATCGATGCCGACCTGCGTCATCCGTCGGTCGCCAAGCATCTGGGCATTGAGGGACATGCGGGTCTGGCCCATGTGCTTTCCGGACAAATGACCCCGAAGGACGTGGTCCAGAGCTACTGGAAGCCGAACCTCCACATCCTGCCCGCCGGCAAGCGCCCGGCGAATGCCAGCATCCTGCTTAACTCCGATACGATGGAGGCGCTGGTCCGGCAGGCGCTCACCCAGTACGACTATGTCATCATCGATACCGCTCCGATGACCGTTTCGAATGACGGTGTTGTGTTCGGCCGTCTAGCCAACGGCATCGTGCTGGTAACCGGTAAGGGCATCACTGAGAAGAAGGACCTGCAAGAGACCGCCGAGACGCTCAAGACCGCCAGCGTTCCCGTGCTCGGATTCATCTTCACCTTCGCGGATCCGAAGAAGAGCCACGCCGGCAACTATTACTACTACTATTACGAGGACGGCACCAAGCGCAGCAACACCAAGCGCAAGCGCCGTCAGTAGTCTCAAAGTGAGTGACGGCCTGGGAGACGGCGTCTGTACGTTGAAGCGTTCAGACGCCGTTTTCATTATGCTTGCAGCGGTTCCCGGAGGTTGCCTCGTATAAGGCGGATAGCTGCCTGTACTGTCACGAATCGGCTACGTGTAAGGCGATAACGTGGCTCATTCCCCGATTCGGTTCCCGGGAATGACGTTTTACTGTGAACGTTCCATGGACACTGCGATGCAGTGTTGGAAGGGTTCGTCAGAGGAATTACTACACTATCCTTCAGAAGATATGTAGGGCACGTATGAGAGGGACGGTCTGACGATGAGCGACGACAGCCATTCCGATATCGACATGGATTTGAGCTTTCCAATGCCGCCGAATAAACCGACGGCGGACGATGATGTTGACATCCTGCAGCGTGCGGCTGACAACGCCAGCAGACCGCCGAAACCTCCGGTTCCCAGGAGCGAGAACGGTGACGTCGTCGACACATTCTGGGATATCCCACCCATCGAGTTCCCCATATCCGACTCCGTCGATGAGCCTGCGGACGGTCCACGTCACGCAGCGCCCAAGGGCATGCCCTCGACCGCGGAGACCCAGGTGATCGATTCCGGGAATTCGACGGCCATCGCCGATTCGTCCTCGGATGAAGACGACGATGCGGAAGCCACCGTCTTAAAGACCGATGCATCCTCGGCGGCTCCCACCGCTCCACCGGAACATGCGCCGGAAACCACAGCATTTAGCGGTACACGGCTCTTTCCGGAAAGCGGCCCAGCCGCGCAGGAGACGGCCATCATCGAGACCGTACCATCGTTGGACTTTGGAAACGTCATCAGCGGTGAGACACCTGCGGCGATTCCACCAGTCGCGGCGGCAGGAGATGAATCAGTCGATGAAAACGCACACGGCAGCGAGAACTCCGAAACACCGGCCAGGAAACGGTTGTTCAAACCTGTGGCCATATCCATCACCATTGTGATTCTGGTCGCGGCCGTGGCCGTCGGCGGTGTGCTGTTATGGCGTAACCGTGAAAACGACGCGGAACACAGTGCGGCGCTATCCACATGTACTAGTGCGTCCGAGACATACAACACCGCTCGAGACGCACTCGACCAGGCGCTCGCCGACGCGAAGGACGAGCAGGCGATCACCGCTGATCAGGTTGCAGATGCCGCTACGGTAAGCTCATTGAGTGATGCCATCGACGAGGCAAACGGCATCGGTGAAGCCGCCGCTTGCGGTACGTCACTGTCCTCCGTGGATCTGCAACACAATGCGAAGACGAACCAGAAGTTGGCACAACAGCTTACCGACAGCGCCGGCAAGGTCACCGACGCAGCCAAGGCCGTGGCTGACAGTCGTGACGCCAAGACCGAAGCCGATAAGGCCAACGCACGAAACGCGCTGCAGACCGCAGTCAACGATGCGCAGACCCTGCTGGACAACAGCTTGTGGGCCGTGGCGGACAACACCACCCGCGTTACCCTCGAGGAGGCGATCAACGCGGCGAACGAGCTACTGCAACAAGACAACCCCGATCTGGCTGCGCTGCAGAACGCACAGGCTGCGCTGCAGTCGGCCAGCGACGGCGTGAATGTCTCGATGCAGGAGCTGGCGGCGCAGAATGCGACCGCGAACAATGGGTACTATGACTACGGATACGCCAGTAATCGCGGACCGACAGATAATGGTGGCCTGCAAGATGACGATGATTCTAAGCACTCATCGGATACCGATAAGGGCTCAGAATCATCAGATGCCGATAAGGGCTCAGAATCATCGGATGACGGCAATAGTTCGAGTGCCGACGGTAGCGGTGATGATCCCTCGCCTGCATCGTGAGTTTTGCTGACAAACAAATAAGCCATGCGCTACCGTATGCCTGTTTCTTACCGGGAAGACCCGGCCAGGAACAGGCATTGTCGTATATCCATCCGTGGGTCGTCTCGCGACTGCATTCCGGATTGTGGTCGAGTAAGGCATACATGTCCTCGAACGCGTGGTGGCGCTGCCTTGCGTCATGGATGAGATCAATTGGAGGTAGGAAAATGCGGGATGTTGTACTGTAAGGGGTGTATAAAACATATAGGAATTGCTGTGAAGATTTGACAGCCCCCCCCCCTTATTCGTTTTATGCTGATATGCGTGAAACGAGGGGAGGGGAGGCCGGAGGGGTTATGGATGCACGGAGAGAGGGGCAGGAGCTTCGCACGCAAGAGCTTCCTGTTGGTGTACGTATGACGTCGTCGGCACGCGAACAGCGTGTACATGAACGTAGGGGGTTGTCCCATACGCAAGGTGTCGGTGATGCCTCAGCGGAGAACATGGTCAAGACGATTGACTCGTCCGCTTCTGAAGGGGGCGTGTGCAAGGGTGCGGTTTGCGGGGCTCCCGGAACCACGAATGACACCGGATATGCCGACCGCCATGAGCCAATGACATTCGAGAACACGCCGTTCCCGGAGACCGAGCAGTCGATTTTCCGATCCATCCGGCGCCGGCCGTTGTGGCGGTACATATACGTCGCCGCTCTAGTGGCTGTGGACGTGCTTGTGATGCTGCTGTCGTTGGTGATCTGTTTCGCGTTCAACCCCGGTGCCTACGACACGGTGACGCGCGCCATGCCGATTTGGGCGTTCCTGCTGGCGTACTGCGTGATCGGACTACTGTGTCTGGCGTTCGCCGGCGCGTACCACCGGCATGTGATGGCCGAGGGATATGAGCTGTACACCAAGCTCATCAACGCCGCGATTTTCACAATCGTGCTGGCGAGCTGCGTGGCATTCATGCTGAACCTGCAACTGCCGCGTACCGCGTTGATCATCGCACCGTTGGTCGGGCTGGTGTGCGAACTGGTCGCCCGCTGGATGATGCGGTGCCTGCTACACCACCATCGTCGTCGCGGCGAGTGCAAATACACGACTGTGATCGTCGGCTCGTCGGAAGGCATCAATAGGACGTTGCGGTTGATGCGTCGCAACAGCGCGCTCGGCTACATGCCGGTCGCCGTGTGTCCGATCGCCCCGGATCCCCGTATGGATGACGCGTACGTCGTCACGAACTTCGTGGCGGATTCGGACATCGAAGGCGCGGACAAGCTGCGCGTACTGAGTTTCGGTTCGCGGTTCGCCCGCACCATCGAACGCATGGGCGTGCAGGAGGTGTACATCGCCGACGTGCTCAGCCGCGATTCGAAGCTGCTGCATGCCATGTCGCTGGCCATCGAGTCGCTGGGCATCGAATTGGCGATTTCGGTGTCGCTGGCCGATGTCGGCGGTCACCGGTTGCATCTGCGGAACTCTGCCGAGCAACAGGTGCTGATCGCCAGCCTGCCGCAGTATCGAACCACCACGTATGTGATCAAGCGGATTATTGATATCGTGCTTTCGGCCGTGGCTTTGGTCGTCAGTTCGCCAATCATGCTCGGCGTCGCCATCGCCATCAAACTCGACGACGGCGGTCCGGTGCTGTTCAAGCAGACGCGCGTGGGCATTCACGGCAAGCCGTTCACAATGTACAAGTTCCGCTCAATGGTCACGAATGCCGAGGAGATCAAGGCGAAGCTTGCCGCAGAGAGCGGTCAGGCCGATCGTTTTATCTTCAAGCTCAAGGATGATCCGCGTATCACCAAGGTAGGCAAATTCATCCGCAAGACTTCGTTGGACGAATTCCCTCAGTTCTTCAACGTGTTCAAGGGCGATATGTCGCTGGTCGGTCCGCGTCCGGCGTTGCCCGATGAGGTGGCGCGCTACGGTTCACTGTATTCGACGCGCCTGCTTGTCAAGCCGGGCATCACCGGTCCGTGGCAGGTTTCCGGACGCTCCGACCTCTCACAGGAACAGAGCGAGTTCCTTGACGTCTCGTACATCGAGAATTGGTCGATTACCGGTGACCTGGCAATCCTGGCGAAGACCGTAATGGTGGTGTTCCGAGGAACCGGATCGTACTGAGTGATCCGTGCTGATTCGTACGAGCATATTGATGATGCCGGTTGATATGGCAGCAGAGACAAGAGGCGGTCATACCGGCTGACGTGCAGGAGTATGTGGAGAAAACCTGCATTCGTGTGCGGCGGCATTGGCTTCTGTACCATCATAAGAAGCTGGTAATGCGGTCGTCTTCATGTTGGTACGTGGGATGCCCGCAGCGGCGTGGCATGTGGTCCAAGGATAGGGAAGGCCGCATCCTTTTGAGGTGAATAGGAGATGTCATGGTGAGGCATGTACATAGCGTACGTGGGGCACATACGACGCGCAACATCCTGCTGTTAGTGCTCGGTGTATTCGTTGTCCTCGGTGCTGTTGGCGGATTTTGTGCGTGGCGGTTTTACCAGCAGGCGATGGACGTGCGGGACCATGAACTTGCCGCTGTGGAGGTCGTTTCCGGTCTGCAGGACGTCAGCCAGCTGCGCGATGCCGACACCATGAATGCTGCAACTGAGCAAGCGCAGGTTCACGCTTCCGCCGCCAAGGAGATTGCCGATGGTGCGCTGTGGCGGGTGGCCTCCTACGTGCCGGTACTGGGCGACGACGTCACCGCCGTGCGTGGCATGGTGGACGTGGTTGACGGCATGGTGGGCGAGACCCTCCCCTCGTTGGCATCTACCGTGCAGACACTCATGAACTCCGGCTTGAGCGGCGGAGGCGAAGGACGGCTCAACCTGCAGCCGATTGTGGACGCGCAGGATGGGTTCGCGAAAGTCAACGAGTTGGTGCAGCAGCAGGCGGACGCGATCAATGCGCTGCCGCAGCCACATGTCGGTGTGGTGCGTTCCGCTTATGAACAGGGCAAGGAACAGATCAACAAGGTTGCTGACATGCTCGATCAAGTCAATGGCATGGTGCAGGCGATGCCGAAGCTACTGGGGCAGGATGGGCCGCGTACTTACCTGTTGGTCGCTCAGACGACCTCCGAGCAGCGTTCCGGCGGCGGCCTGGTCGGTTCGTTGGGCACGATGCAGGTGGACAACGGGAACATCTCGGTGGGGGAGTTTCATTCGAACAAAGAGTTTGTGGTGCTAGGCGAGAGTGCTACGGCCGAGGAGCACGATGTATTCAGTGATCCGCTGTATTTTTCGTTTGATGTACGTGACTTGTTCGCAGTGCCGGACTTTTCCCGTACCGCGGAGATGTTGAATACCGTGTGGCAGCGGTCCGAATATGCGTGCGATATTGACGGCGTCATCGCCATCGATCCGCTGTTCATCCAGGAGATGGTACGCATCAACGGCGACATCACTCTTGACAACGGTCAGGTGCTGACCGGTGACAACACCGCCGAATTCATGCTCAACGGCATCTATAAGGCGTTCGACCCCGATACCCAGGACATGTACTTCGAATACGTGGCGTCGGCGGTGATGGACGGTGCGTTCTCGAACATGACGATGGACAAGATGATGCAGATCGCGCAGGCGATGGGGACACTTGCCGAGGGACGCCACTTCTACGTCTATACGTTCCATGAAGATGAGGCCGAGTACTTCCAAGGCGCCGGATTCGCGAAGAACGCACCTGACAGCGAGACCGACCCGGAGGTCGGCATCTATATGAACGAGCAGAACGCATCCAAGCTCGGCTGGTACCTGCGCCGTTCCAGCACCATCACCCGTACCGCATGCAATGCGGACGGTTCGCAGACCTATCATGTGACGTTCTCCATCACGAATACATTGACCAGTGATGAGATGGCTAGCGCGACCACCTATATCCTGGGTGGTGCCCAGCCTGGTGTCGACGGCATCGTGGCTCCTGCGGGCACATCGGCGCAACGCATGCTGTTCTATGCCCCTGCCGGCGGGTCGATAACGAACCTCACTGCGAGCGGCGACGTTCGAGACCAGGAGAACAAGACGATGGACGGCAAGAATCTGATCACCAACGTGGCGTACATCGCTCCTGGCGAGACCGTGACATTCGACTTCGACGTCACCACGTCAGCCAAGGCCGAATCCGATCTACGACTCGATCAGACGCCCGCCGGATGGCTGGATGAGAACGTAACCTACGATACCAGCGCCTGCTCGATCAAGTAGCGAAATACGTTTTCAGTGCTCGATGACCTCGTGCATGCGGCGCAGGGCGCGCTGCACCAGATCATGGGTGGAACCCGCGCCGTTGCCCTTGACGCCGAAGAACACCATCAGCACCATGCCGAAGCAGATCACGGCGCTCACACGCAGCGCCCACTGCACGCCGAACACGCTCGCGGCGATCGCCACGTCGGCACCGCCGCCCAGAGCGGTCTGACGCATCGCGGCGAAGGTCTCCATCAGGATCACTAGCACAGGCGCGCCGATCGCGCCGGCGATCTGGCGCACCGTGTTCGTCACGGCGGAGCCGGCGGACACCTCCTTAGGCTCCAAGCAGTTCAGCGACCATGTGGTGATCGGCATCAGCACGAATCCCATGCCGATCTGCCGGACGAACTGCCAGATCGAGACCCACCAGATCCACGAATCCAGCGAAATCAGGCTCATCATCACCGTGCCGAAGCACAGCGTGATCGTGCCGATCAGCGCCACCGGTCGCGCACCGAACCGGTCGAGCGCCTTGCCACCGAAGAACTGCGCAATCGCCTGGCCGAGTGCGCCCGGCAACATGATCAAGCCGCTCATGGTGGCGGAGAAGCCGCGATCGTCCTGGATATACAGCGGCAGAATCACCGTGATCGAGCTGAACGCGAAGAAGCTCAGCGCCGCCGTGATGGTGCCCACGGTGAAGCTGCGGTTCTTCAGCACCTCCAGGTCGAGCAGCGGTTCGCGGCCCGTGGTGCGGTGCCAGCGGTGGAAACGCAGGTGGCCGTGCAGCAGACCCTCATGCGCGTCCGTGGCGTCCGTGGCGTCGGCGGTGCCGGCGGTGCCGACGGCGTTAGCGGCAGCGGTCTGGGACTGTGACGCATCGGACTGTGATGCATCGGTCCCGTTCCTGTTCTGCGCGTCCACCCACGCGCGCTTGTTGCCCAGCTGACGCAGGATGAACCATACGATGCCGACCATGCCGACCACCATCGGCAGCCAGACCAGCGGATGCGCGAACGGATAGCTCTCGATGTTCGTGAAGCCGAACATCAGTCCGCCGAAGCCGAACACGGACAGGAACACGGAGAAGAAGTCGGCCTTTACGGTTTTGTCCGTGGCACCGAAGTTGTGCAGCCAGAACGTGGCCAGCACCAGGGCGAACGCGCCGATTGCCGTCAGCGTCAGGAAGATCGAGCGCCAGCCGTTCGCGTCGGTCTGCCAGCCGCCGAAGGTCGGGCCGATGGCCGGGGCCACGCTCATGGCCATGCCCACCATGCCCATCGCCATGCCGCGGCGGGAGAGCGGGTAGATCGAGAATACGGTGATCTGCAGCACCGGCCACATCACGCCGGTGCCGATGGCCTCCAGCATACGGCCGAGCAGCACGAGGATGAACGTGGGGGAGACCCATGCCATCAGCGAGCCGATGGTGAAGACCGACATGGATGTGATCACGATCTGACGGGTGGAGAAACGCCGGGTCAGGTAGGCGGTCAGCGGCACCATCACGCCCATGACCAGCTGGAAGATGGAGGTCAGCCACTGGCCGGTGGTCACCGAAATGCCGAACTCGGCAACGATAGTCGGCAGCGCGGCGCTCAGCTGCAACTGCGTGAAGTTGCCGCAGAACGTGATGAATGTCAGGATGGCGATGGACACCATGGCCGCATGGGTCAGATGCCCGTTGGCGAACGATTCCTCCGGGGTCAGTGGCTTGCTCAGGTCGCGCTTGATGATGCCGCTCATGCCGTAATGCTTCTCTCTGCTTGGTTCTTCAGGCGGAGGCGGGTGGGGGCTCCCATCCGCCGAAGTGACCCCAATAGCCTACGCCTATGTATGGGCATATATATGGACGACGGCGGCGGATGTGTTGGATAGCGGGACGGAAGGCCTGCTATTGTTGCTGCGGTATCGCATCGTGGGCATGTGAGAATCGCGTCGCCATAATCTCGACGGAGTAACTATCCATGTGGTGCATACGGACGTAGGGCATGGCTTGCGCCAATGCGGAGGCAAGCGTTGATGCCCATAGGTTGGCGTCAACCAGTCGCACACCGAAGAGGGCGAGCGCATCTTTCCCGAATAAGGAATGCACGCTGATGTTCGAATCTCCGAATAATGTCAGTTGATGCGTGTCTTCGGTCTGTGGATCGAACGGCTCGGGGTTGAGATCGAATGCCGGTGACAGTCGCCAACCAGTGCTGACGCGTAGGAAGCCGTGATTACGCAGATGATCGTCGCAGTTGCCAATCGCCGCCCCGAACACCGCTCGACGCCATAATTCCTGTGTGTCGGCACCGATGGCGCGTACGAACTCGGCAAGATCAAGCCAGTCTCCACCTTCGCCATCTGTGGCGGACAATGCGGTCAACGCTGAAATATAGGGAATGCGTTGCGCTGACTGCAGATTGGGCGACGGCAACACACGATCGAAGCGTTTGGTGAGCAGAATCGTACGCTGCCGCCCCTCCTGATCGATGATGGATATCGTTCGATGATCGGGTACGTCGATTCCTGCCATTCGCGCGATATGCAGAGTTGCCGCCTCCCATCCGATGATGTCCCAATCGTCCCCGTTCGGTTTGGGAAACTTGGCCATCCACAACGTATTGTTGTCCCATACGGACGCTTTGGGTCGAGCTCCTCCCAGCGATCCCGTCGCTCGGTACAGTCGGCGCAACGCAAGGTCGGCGACATCCCTGTTTTCTTGTACGGCATCGGCGGTGTTCAGCAGGTCCGGCAGGTCGGCGAGTGCCGGAACGCCACTTCCGTCGGCGACCGGGGCGTCGTCTATGAAAAAACGTGTGGCCCCTTGTCTGGTGAGGTCATTGACTCCGAGCAGATATTCGATCTCCGTCAGTCGTGTGCGTTTCAGTTCGCGTGCGAGCAGACGGCGTCCCCACCGGTCTGGCGCGGAATCGGAGAACGGACCGAGTCCGGTGAAGAAGAACGGTGCTGTTGAACGTGGCAATGACGGAGCGAGATCATAGGAACCTGCCATGGCGATGTAATCCGCGGAATAGCGGAATGTGGCATGATTCGCTTGCGTGAACAGGGTGCCTGCGGTTACATCCTGACCGTTGACCGTGGTGTGAACCTGTATCGGCGAGTTGTTCATGACCGATTCCTTACGCGCTTGGGTAGTTGTTCGGCCGCCCGTAGCGCGCCGAGGTCGGTGTGGTAGGGGTCTGTGGCGTCGATGGCTGGTTTGGCGAGTTGGAGGATGCCGAGCACTGCGAATAATGAGTCGGTGCGGACCGGTTTGCCGTGTTCCAGGTTAATGACCGTGGTGGCGCTGACCCCTGCGCGTTGGGCGACGTCATTCACCGTGAGGGAGAGCAGCTTGCGCTGTATCGAGGCATGTTCTCCCAGTGTGCGCAGATTGCGTGTCACTGCGGTGGGCGTATATTTCACGGCGATGCCTTTCGATGTACATAACATGCAGTTTTCTATATCATATCGCAATTGCGATATAGAAAACACATTGTAATGTAACTTCTGGGAAGAAGCCGTATATGTGGACATGCGGCGGACGGGGCCGGGGCAGTAAAAAAGAAGCCCGGGGAATCCCCGGGCCTCGTCGTCATGATGATCAGTACCAGTGGTTGGCCACCCAGAAGTTGTAGGCGCCCTGCACCGAGCCGTAGCGGCTGTTGCAGTAGCCCCAGAACCACTTGAGCTGGGTCTGGTAGTTGGTGGCCCAATCGGCGCCGGCGGAGGCCATCTTGCTGCCGGGCAGCGCCTGCGGCAGACCGTATGCGCCGGAACTGGCGTTGGTGGCGTTCACGCGCCAGCCGGACTCGTGGTTGATGATGTACACGGTGGCGGAGAAATCGGCCTCGCTGTAGCCGTTGGCCAGCAGGTAGTCGTGTGCCCACTGCTGCATCTCGCCTGCCGGCACGGTGGTGCCGATGCTGGCGGAGGAGTTGGACGTGCTGCCGGAGGAGGCGGAACCGGTACCCACCAGGATCACCTTGTCCACCGGCGCCTTCTTGACATAGGAGGCGAACACGTTGGAGGAGATCACCGTGTCCCCGGCGCGGGTGACCAGGCTTGTCGTCTCCATCACGCCTTCCTCGCCCTCGGTCTCCACCTGCTCCGTGCCCTTGGGCAGCGAGGAGGTCTCCTTGCGGACCGTGTTGAACGCGATCGGCTCCTCGGAGGTCTCCAGCGCGGAATCGGCGGTTTCGATGGTGATTACCGTGGATTCGCTGACTTCGGCGTCCAGCGCGGGATCCACAGTGTCATTCGGGCCGAGCGTGATGTTGCCCGCTTCCAGCACCGACTTGACGGTGGTGAAATCGGTGCCGAGCACGGTACGCGACTGGCCGTCCAGCTTGACGGTCACATAGGAGGTATCGCCATCCATGCCGCGCACGCCGTCACGGGCGGAACCACGGGAGACGGTCAGCGGGTCGGTGGCGGAGAACGACGTGACCCGCTGGTCCGCGGAACGTCCGTCGGACTCGTAGAAGCTGCGGGTTATGATACCGCCGGTGACGACCAACGCCAACGCTGCAGCCACGGCGCCGACGCGAATCCATTGACGCTTGTTCAACGAAGGAAGGCTGATGCTGGTCTTCTTGCGGTGATTGGCCATTGCACTCCTCAATACTCCGGCATACCACGGTGCCGGTCGCACTCACAAACAGCCTTCAGTCTACGCCGACTTGAGGATAAGCCTCAAGTCGGCGACTAGCCGGAAAGGGGAAGATCACTGCTGGGCGTCGGCCTCGGCCTGCGCGGCCTTGAGATCCAGTGCCTTGGCCTGGGCGATCAGGTCATCCAGGTCGGAGGCGCGCAGCGCGCCGGCCTGTTGGAACACCACCGTGCCCTGCTTGACGATCATCAGCGTCGGCACCGCCTGCACGCCGGCCGCGGACGCCAGATCCTGATTCTGGTCGATGTCCACCTTGGCGAAGTACACGTCCGGATGCTTCTCGCTGGCCTGCTCGTACACCGGGCCGAACGCGCGGCACGGGCCGCACCAAGTGGCCCAGAAGTCCACGAACACCAGCTCGTTGCCAGTGATCACCTGCTCGAATTCCGCCGAACTTACCGCATGGGTCGCCATGACTGCTCCTTACCGTTTCAGGAAAACTACGTGTTCCCAGCTTCCCAGCAGCACCCAACATTCCGCAAGCCCTTGCGCCGTGGGATGAACGGGCATCCGACTCCGCTCTTCGGCGAATCGTCATCGAACGGTCATGTGCCGGTCATCAGCCGGGCGGATAATGGGAATATGCCAGTGCTGAACGATGAGGTGCCCGACGAGGGCGATTTCGATGCGGGCCGCCGCCGCGGCGAATTCGACGACATCACGCCGGAGGATTTCATCCGGGGGTCGGCGGGCGGCAACCCGCCCGGATGGCTGGATGCCGCCCGCGTGGGCCAGGTGCGTCGGCAGGTGCCGATGGTGTATGTGGAGGTCGTACCCGTGCACACGGACGAGTTCGGGCGCATCGCCGAAATCGGCACGCTGCTGCGCGTATCGGATGACGGTTCCGTGGAACGCACGCTGGTGGCGGGGCGCGTGCTGTACCACGAGAGCCTGCGCGAGGCCATCGCCCGCAACGTGGCCAAGGATCTGGGACCCTTGGCGTTGCCGACCCTGCCGCCCAACCTGCAGCCGTTCACTGTGGCGGAGTTCTTCCCCACCCCCGGGCTGAGCGAATTCTACGACGCCCGCCAGCATGCGGTGGCGCTGTGCTATGTGGTGCCGATCGCCGGCGACTGCCAGCCGCAGGATGAGGCGCTGGACGTGGAATGGGTGGATGTGAACGGCCCGAGGCTGGCCACCATGCTCGATCAGATGGCGGGCGGCCACGGCCGCATCGTGCAACGGGCGTTGGCGTGGGCCGAGTGAGAGACGAGTAAGCGAGTAAGAAGAGAGGAATCCCATGGAACTGAACACCACGATCTACCGTGACGGCGAGGGCATCCCGGTTGTGCTCGTGCACGCCTTCCCGATCGACCACCACCTGTGGGACGATTGCGCAGCCGAGCTCATCGTCCGCGCGAACGCCGCCGGTCTGCCGCGATTTCCGATCTGGGCGCCGGATATGCCCGGCGCAGGCGAAGGCCCGATCCCCACAGCCGAACAGACCGGGGCCGCCGCGCAGGACGGCGCCTACACCGAGGCGCTCGACCGCATGGCCGACGCCTATGTGGGTCTCATCCGCAAGGCCGGCTTCACCAAGGCCATCTGGGTGGGTCTGTCGATGGGCGGTTATCTGGTCCTGGACATCCAGCGCCTGCACCCGGAGGCGGTGGCGGGGCTGGCCCTGTGCGATACGAAGGCCGATGCCGACTCCGCGGCCTCCCGCGCCAATCGCCTGCGTATCGCCGACATCTGCGAAACCGAACACACGGTCGACCCGGTGATGCACTTCGCCGAACCTCAGCCTGGCGACTCCACCATCAAGCGTGCGCCCCGCTTCATCCATCAATTCACCAACTGGATCCAGGCCCAGCGCCCGGAAGGCGTGGCCTGGCGTGAGCGCATGGCCGCCGGACGCCCCGATCTGAATGACCAGCTGCCGCTTATCACCGCGCCCGCCGCCGTGATCTGCGGCGAGAACGACCCCTCCAGCGCGCCGTCGGTCATGCGTCCGATCGCCGAGGCGATGACCGGCACCAACGCCGTGTTCACCGAGATCCCCGACTGCGGTCATTTCAGCGCCTACGAACACCCCGACCGGGTGGCCGATGCGTTGCTGGACCTGGTCCGCCGCGTGCGGGCGGAGGCATGATATGGCGCTGCTCTCGCCGCTGGCCCTGACCCAGACCCTGCCGTTCCTGCCGCTCGCCCAAGGGGATATCGACTATCAGACCGAACGCCGCGATGAGCCGGGGCTCATCCCCGGTCTGCTCAACGATCCGTCCACCACGGTGATACTGGTGCGCGACGGGCTGGTGGCCGTACCGCGCGGCCAAGGCGTGCTGGCAGCCCGTGAATCGGTGTCGATGCGTTTGGCGTCCCTGCCCGGTTCGTATGCCGCGGAGGCGCTGGCTGGCGCCCCGGAGGCCGTGGCGATGTTCCTGGGCGGCTATCCGGGCCGGCGCAACGCGCACGTCGTCGCCATCGACCTGACCCGCGTGCCGATGGGCGCACCGTCCGTCGTGCCGGACGCGCACGGCATCGGGGCCGATGACGCGTTCGGCAACGCCGCGCAACCGAATAGTGCGAACGGGCAGGCACCGCTGTTCGCCCGCACCGCTGAACGCTTCGACTGGGTGGATCTGCGTGGCTTCGTGCCCCACGCCTCGGCTAGGGAGGCGGGCCAGGCCACCACGGCCGTGGCGTTGAGTCTGTGGCACGCCGCGCAACGGCACTGCCCGACCTGCGGCGCCCCCGTACAGACGGCCATGGCCGGCTGGGCGCAGCGGTGCACGAATCCGCAGGACGGGCAGCGCCTGCTGTTCCCCCGCGTGGAGCCTGCCGTCATCGTGGCGGTGGTGGATTCGCAGGACCGCCTGCTGCTGCAGCACAACCGGGCGTGGAACGACCCGACCCTGTATTCGGTGTCCGCCGGATTCGTGGAGGCGGGGGAGAACCTGGAGCACGCATGCCGGCGTGAAACCAAAGAGGAGGTCGGCATCGACCTTGGGGAGGTGCGGTACCTGGGGTCGCAGCCCTGGCCGTTCCCCGCGTCGCTGATGGTGGCGTTCAAGGCCTACGCGCTGAACACCGACATCCGCACGGACGGACAGGAAACCGTGGACGCGCGTTGGGTGAGCCGCGACGAATACACCGAGGCACTGGTGCGGGGGGTCATAAGCGCGCCAAACCGGGCCGCCATCGCGCGGTACATGATCGAGGAATGGTATGGACGCGCGCTGTAGTCGGTTCGGCTGCGTATAGTGATGCCTTGGAAAGAGTGGGAATTCGTAAGGGAATGACAATGTCCGACGACTATCAGATGGATGGTTTCTCGCCGATGGACGACGACCGCACTGTGGCCATGCCACCGGTCGGAGACGCGTCCCCGATGACCATGGGCGAGGATGCCATCGCTCTGCCCGGCGACGAGGAGAAGCCGCGGAACACCAAACTGCCGTGGATCATCACGCTCAGCGTCATCGGCGCGCTGCTGGTGCTGGCCGTGGCCGGCCTGTTCACCGCGCGCTGGTATTTCTCCGACAAGGCCGCGCCCGGCGTGACGCTCGGCCAGATCAGCGTGGCGGGGCAGGACCGCGACCGGCTGACCGATACGGTAACGCGCGCGATCGCCGATTCGACTCTGACCGTTGCCGATCCGGACGGACAGGAGATCAAGGCCTCACTGGAGGAACTCGGCGCGAGCGTGGACGTGGACGCGACCGTGGATGCGCTGCTCAACGCCAAAACCGACGGGGACGCGACCGGCGTGCGCGCGCTGCTGTCCGACTTCGCCCGGCTCAACCCGTTCTCCAAGGCCGATATCGGCCTGAGCGCCGAGTATGACGAATACACGGCGAACACGTTCCTGACCGACCGGTTCGTGGCCGACGACCAGCAGGCCGTGCCCTCCTCGATCGCCTACGATGCCGGATCACAGGCGTTCACGGTCACCGAAGGCAAGGTGGGGCGGGCGCCGCAGCTGGACGCCGTGAACAAGGCCGTCGCCAACGCCATCAAGGCCCCGGGCACGGGGGCGAGCGTGAAGATCGACTACTCGGACGTGGACATGCCCATCGGCGTGGACGCCGCCAACCAGGCCGCCGCGGACGCCAACCAGCGGCTCAACAACAAGATCGTGCTCACCAACGATCGCGACCGCAACTTCGAACTGTCGAACGACACGGTGGCGTCGTGGATCAAGCCGACCGGCGACGTGCAGAACGGCACCATCACCCTGTCCTATGACGAACAGGCCATCAAGGACTATCTGGCCGCCGAGCTGCCCAAGCAGCTCAACCAGGAGAAGGTCGACCAGACGGATATCATCGACGACGCCGGAAACGTGCTGCTGACCCGCGTGGACGGCGTGGACGGCGTGGCCGTGAAGAACACCGACGCCACGGCCGCGAAGGTGCTGGAGGCGCTCGAAGCGGGCAACGGCGGGCTGATCACCGCGGAATTTGACGTGACCCCGTTCGAGACCAAGCAGGAGAAGGCCACGATGCGCATCGTGGTGGACAAGTCCTCGCAGACGGCCACCGTGTACAACAACAACCAGCTGGTGCGCACGTTCCCGGTCTGCACCGGCACCCCGGGCGCGTTCGGTGAAACCGACAACGGCACGTTCTATATCTACCTGAAGTACGCCGTGCAGGACATGCGCGGCTACAACGAAGACGGCTCGAAGTACCTCTCGCCGGGCGTCAAGTGGGTCGGCTACTTCAACGGCGGCGAGGGCTTCCACACGGCGGACTGGAACTATTACGGCATCCAGGTCGGCGATCCGGCGCACTACGGCTCGCACGGCTGCGTGAACATGTACGAGGCCGACGCCAAGTGGATCTACGACAACTGTCCCGAAGGCACCATCGTGCAGGTCGTGGGCTCGACCCCCTCTGGTCCGGTCCGCTGATGTACCGCCCGATGCCTCCGACGTCGGTTCGCTGACGTATGGGGCCGCAACGGTGGCCCCACGGCGAGGCCGGTCCCATGGTGTGATTAGGGCGGCGGCGTGTGGCGTTGTACGCTGGTGCCATGAGCGAAACGAACGAAACCCCGTTGAATCTTGACGTTCCCGAGCATCTGGAGTACTCCGAGGAGCATGTCTGGGTGGACGCCTCGGTGGAACCCGCCATGGTCGGTCTGACCGAATACGCGGTGAGCCAGCTGGGCGAACTGGTGTTCGTCGATCTGCCCGAGCCCGGTATGCGTGTGGAGGCCGGCGACGAGATCGTGGAACTCGAATCGCAGAAGGCCGTGCAACCGCTGGTGTGCCCGGTGGCCGGCACTGTACGGTACGTGAACCGCGAGGCCTCGGACGATCCGTCGATCATCACCAACGACCCGTACGGCGAGGGCTGGATTCTGAAGATCGAACTCGACGACGACGAGCCCGCGCTGCTCACCGCCGAGGAGTACGCCAAACTCGTCAAGTGATTGTCTCGCGTGCGGCGGCGGTGAGGTTGCATCGAAACATTGTGTGGGTATAGTGAATCTATGAGTGATTCACGTCGGACATCGCCGCAGGTCCATCAACCCACGGATGATATGCCCACCGTACCGATTCCGGCGCGGCGCGTCGTCACGACGTTCGATTCCGCCTCCAAACACGAGCGCATCGAGGCCAAACCGCCGCTGGTCCGCCTGTTCCGCCGTGCCGTGAGCACCGTCTTCAACCTGTGGATGAGGGTCTCCACACCGGTCGTCGAACAACTCGGCTGGTACGACCAGATCGAACCCTACGTCGGATACGGCACCGAAGCCTACTCCCGCCTGATCTGCCGGACCGTGTACGCCCCGGAGCACCACCGGCCCGGCGCCCGCATCCGCGGCATCTGGGGCATGCTGGCCATCCCCGCGCCCCATCGCCGCGTGCGCGTGGCCATCGACGGCACCCCGCTGGAAACCGTGCAGGTCGGCACCTCCGAATCCTACGACAAACCGGACGCCAAGCGCCGGCAAACCGCCGAGTACGCGGTATCCGACTCCGCCGGTTACCTCGACCTCGTCGCCGAGCATCGCCTCACCCCGGGCATCCACCGCGTCTCCTGCCGGGTCGACCGCCGCAAACCGGTCACCGCCAACCTGTTCACCATCCCCAGCGGCTCCAAGGTCGGCATCATCTCCGACGTGGACGACACCATCATGATCACGCAGGTGCCCACGTTGTGGAAGGCCGCCTACAACGTGCTGTTCGCCAATCCGAAGAAGCGCGCGTCGGTGCCCGGCATGAGCGTGCTGTTCACCAAACTCGCCGCGCTGTTCCCGGAGGCACCGTTCTTCTACCTGTCCACCTCGCCGTGGAACGTGGAGAGCTCGATACGCCATTTCATCAACGACCACGGCTTCCCTGCCGGCCCGTTGCTGCTGCGGGACCTGGACCCGCGCCCCAAGACCTTCATCCCCACCGGCGTGCAGCATAAGCTCGAATTCGCCGAACAGCTCATGGGCGACTTCCCGGACATGAAATTCATCCTCATCGGCGACGACGGGCAGAAGGACCCGACCACCTACGCCACCATCGCCCGCCGGTATCCGGGCCGCGTCATCGCCATCGGCATCCGCCAGCTCTCCCCACGCGAGGCCTCGCCGCTCGGCTCGGTGGCCGGGGTCTCCGCCACCCAGCCGATGCCCGTCACCGATGTTCCCGTCTTCACCGGCACCACCGGCGCGAATCTGATGAAGACCATGCTCCCGTACCTCGAGCGGTTCGCATAACGGCCGCGGCATGGCACGGCTGCGCATATAATCGCCTGCATGATTCAAGAGCAGCAGGGTGCCGCCTCCGCGGCCGTGAATGAAACCGCGCAGACCAGGCCATACCCGGACGGCCCCGCAGTGCATGCGACCATGGAACGCGGCGTATCGTCGGAGAACGTCGCCTCCATACCGCCGGTCGCCCGCCGCGAGCCCGTCGCGCGCACGCACCACGGCGACACGTTCCTCGACCCGTATGCCTGGATGAAGAACAAGGACAGCGCCGAAGTCCGCGACTACGTGACCGCCCAGAACGCGTACGGCGAACGGTGCACCGCCGCGCTCGGCCCCCTGCGTGACACGCTGTTCAACGAACTGACTTCCCGCATCCAACAGACCGACATGTCCGTGCCCACGCGCATGGACGGCTACTGGTATTTCACGCGCACACGCGAAGGGTCGCAGTATGCGGTGCAATGCCGTCTGCCGATCCGAGGGGAGGGCGACTGGACCCCGCCCGACATCGACCCGCTGAGCGAGCCCGGATCCATGCCCGGCGAACAGGTGGTGTTCGACACGAACCGGGAAGCCGAGGGACATGACTTCTTCCAGATCGGCGGCATGGATCTGAGCCGTGATGGCCGCTGGATGCTCTACGGCGTCGACACCCGCGGCGATGAACGCTACGATTTCCGCATTCGGGACCTGCAGAGCGGCACGGAGCTGCCCGAGGTGCTTGAGGGCATCGCCGGCGCATGCATCACGCCGGACGCGCAGTGGGTGTTCTACACCGTGCTCGACGACGCATGGCGGCCCTGTGCGGTGCGCCGGCACAAGGTCGGCACGCCGGTATCCGACGACGTGGAGGTGTTCCGGGAGCACGACGAGCGGTTCTGGCTCGGTGTGGGCCTGAGCTTCGACGAGCGCAACATCGTCATCGGCACCGGTTCCAAAACCACCACCGAGGTGCTCATGCTGCCCGCCGACACCCCGGAGGGCGAGTTCCGCGCGTTCATCCCGCGCGAACCGGATGTCGAATACGATGTCAGCTTCGCCCGGTTCGAAGGCGCGGGGGAGGACGGTGCCGATATCCCGCTGGCGGTGGTGTACCACAATGCGTTCAATCCGAATTTCGAGATCGACGTGATCGATATGCGGTTGCATGAACCGCCGTACCGGCTCGGCGAGGGCGTATGCATCGCGCAGGGCTCGCCGTACGGGTGCGAGCAGGGGGACCGCGTCGAGCCCGGGGCTTCGGCCAAGCCGATCGGCACCGCCTACCGCAACCCCGCGAACCCGGCGATTCTGCAGGGGGCGCGGGGGCTGGGCATCGAGGGCATTGCCCTGCACCGGCACTATGTGGCGCTCAGCTACCGGGCGGACGGCATGACGCATCTGGGCGTCATGACCAAGCGGGACGCCGCCGAGGACTTCCTGGCCGGCCGCCCGTGGCGGTTCCGCGAGCTGCTGCCGCCCACGCTCGAAGGCGATTGGGATGTCCCCGATTCCGGTGTTGCGGCCCCTGCGGGAAACTCCGATTCCTTGGACTCCGACACATGTTTCACAGGATGTTTCACGCAGCGCGGTCCGTCCGATCCATCCGGGGCATCCAGTCCGTCCGATTCGGCCGACGCATCCGATTCGTCCGGTTCGTCCGAGGACGGGTTGCCCGATGTCACGCGACGCCTGTACACCATCGCGGCTGGCGGCAACCCGACATACGAGGCGCCGCGCATGCGCTACACGTTCTCCGGCTACACGCGCCCGGGCGAGCTGCACGAGTTCGACCCGGCCACCGGCGAGGACCTGCTGCTCAAGCGGGCGCGTGTCCTCGGCGACTTCGACCCACGCAACTATATGGAACGCCGCATGTGGATCACGGCGCGGGACGGCGAACGCATCCCCGTCTCCCTGGTCTGGCGGCGCGGCGTGGCGCTCGACCATCTCCCGATGTTCGTCACCGGCTACGGCGCGTACGAGATCAGCTCCGATCCGGGATTCTCCGTGGCCCGGCTCAGCATGCTCGACCGCGGCGTGCTCTACGCGGTGCCGCATATCCGCGGCGGCGGCGAGATGGGGCGCGCCTGGTACGAGCAGGGGCGTCGACTGTCCAAACGCCACAGCTTCGAGGATTTCGTGGACGCGGTGGCCGCCCTGCAGGACGCGGGACTCGCCGACCCCGAGCGCACCGTGGCCGTCGGCGGGTCGGCGGGCGGCCTGCTGATGGGCGCCGTGGCGAATCTGGCCCCCGAGCGCTTCGCCGGCATCGAGGCGGATGTGCCGTTCGTGGATGCGCTGACCTCCATACTGGACCCTTCGCTGCCGCTGACCGTCACCGAATGGGACGAATGGGGCGACCCGTTGCACGATCCGGAGGTCTACCGGTACATGAAGTCGTACACGCCGTATGAGAACGCGCCGGAATCGCCCGATGACCCGCGCGTGGCCCGCTTCCCGAAGATCCTGATCACCACGTCGATGAACGATACGCGCGTGCTGGTCGTCGAGCCGCTCAAATGGATGGCGCGGCTGCAGGCGGCCGGCGTGGACGTCATCGCCAAGATCGAGGTCGAGGCGGGGCACGGCGGCACCACCGGACGGTACAAGCAGTGGAAGGAGGTCTCGTTCGAGAACGCCTGGTGCCTGCGGACCATGGGTGTGGCGTAGGGGCAGGGTGCCCTGTCCACTTGCTGAACCGTTCGGGACGGCCTGCCCGCAACCGGGGTAGTGTCGCTCACTATGAGCGAAACAACGACGAAGTATCGCATCGCCGTCATCCCCGGCGATGGCATCGGCAAGGAAGTCACCCCCTGGGCGCAGAAGGCGCTTGAACAGGCGGTGCAGGGCGCGGCGGATTTCGAATACGAGAACTTCGATTTGGGCGCCGAGCGTTACCTGCGTGACGGTGCGATCCTGCCGGACGAGGAACTCGAACGCATCAAGACCACCGACGCGATCCTGCTCGGCGCGGTCGGCGACCCGCGCATTAAGGCCGGCATCCTGGAGCGTGGCCTGCTGCTGCGTCTGCGCTTCGAACTCGACCAGTACGTGAACCTGCGCCCCTCCAAGCTGTATAAGGGCGTGACCTCGCCGCTCGCCAATCCGGGCGAGATCGACTTCGTGGTCGTGCGCGAGGGCACCGAAGGCCTGTACTGCGGCGCTGGCGGCGCGGTCCGCCGCGACACCCCGGCCGAAGTGGCCACCGAGGTCTCGATCAACACCGCCTACGGCGTGGAGCGCGTGGTGCGCTACGCCTTCGACCTGGCCATGAAGCGCCGCAAGCATGTGACCCTCGTGCACAAGAAGAACGTGCTCGTCAACGCGGGCGACATGTGGCAGCGCATCGTGGACCGCGTGGGCCGGGAGTACCCCGAGGTCTCGCACGACTACTGCCATATCGACGCGGCCACCATCTACATGGTCTCCGACCCCTCGCGCTTCGACGTGATCCTGACCGACAACCTCTTCGGCGACATCCTGACCGACGAGGCGGGCGCCGTGGTCGGCGGCGTCGGCTATTCGGCGTCCGGCTGCATCAACGCGTGCAACGAGTTCCCGTCCATGTTCGAGCCGATCCATGGCTCGGCCCCGGACATCGCCGGCAAGGGCATCGCCAACCCGACGGCCGCCATCCTCTCCGCCGCCATGCTGCTGCGCCACCTCGGATTCGATGAGGACGCGGCGCGCATCGACGCCGCGGTCGAGGCGGACATCGCCGAGCTCGGCTCCACGCCGCGCAGCACCGACGAGATCGGCCGCGACATCCTGGCGCGCCTGTAACGCCACTGGACCGCCATATAAGTTTGCAATCATGCGCCGCGTGCCAATATGGACGCGGCGCATTGTCGTATGGGTCGTATGGTTTCGGGCTCGCCTATAGCATGACGCGATCGGTCGGGTTTGCGGATGGCATGGCGCGGATGACGTGGCGTATGGCTGGCCGGCACGTCGATGGTGCAAAACGCGGTCGGGCGGGTATCCGGATGACATGGAGCGTGGCTGGTCGGGCACATGGATTGTATGGAGTGTGGCCTGTCTGACCCCGTCAATGGTACGGAACGCCGAATCGATGTTGCTTCGGGTCGCATACCCACCCCTATGGGGTACCCAATCTGGAGAAGCGTTTTATACTGGCTCCGTACCGTACCACGCCCGTGTGGTACGGAACAGAACGTTGAAAACAAGCCGGTTGCAGGCTGAGGGCCGCCACGTGGTACGGTACGGAGTCTTCGGAGAGACCTCCTGTCGATTCCGTACCACGCCGAGGCCACGGATTACTAGGGGGTGCCATGGGTATGCGGCGTGGAGCGGTCAAGACGCCCGGCGGGAAACTCGTTGCCGTTACCGTGCGGACCGACCAATCGGGGCTGCCGGTCGCATGCCGGCTGGACGGCGACTTCTTCGTCGACGGCGATGGCGCCCCACTGCTGCTGGATGACCTTGAACGCACGCTGTTGGCATGCGCCCGGGAGGCGTCTGCCGGCAAGACTGACGTAATGGATGGGAGCGCGCTGCCGGCGCCCGCCGCGCAGGAGCATGCGGATGCACAGGGGCGGGCTGCGCGCCCCAAGGCACACGATGATGGAGTGCGCGCCGATGCCGTGGCGGATGCTATCGATATCGCCGACTGGTGTGATCGGCTGCTGCAGGCTTGTGCACGGCACGACGGGGTGCGGATGGTCGGCACCGATGCTGAGGCGATGGCGCGGGCCTTGTCCCGGGCGATGGGCATCGGTGACGAATCGGCTGCCTCTGCGGTGGGATTGAACGGCACGGTGAACGATGCCGTCACCAAGACGGGGATGCTGGCGGGCTCTCGACTGACGGACGTGCCGCCGAACGATATGGTGGCCGACGCCGTTGCCGAGACTGGTCCTCTGGCGGGTGCGGCGTCATACGGCTTGTGCGGTCATCGTCCCGCACCACATGCCGGCTGGCCATCGGACTGGCTCGACCGTTGGCGCAGGCTTGCGCCGGTCGTCGTTCACGACACCCCCCGCAGCCCCGTCGAGCAGATGGCGATTGACGAGCAATGGGCGCGCGAGGTGGCGGCGGGGGAACGGCCGGCCAGCCTGCGGTTCTGGGAATGGTCGTCGCCCGCGGTGGTGGTCGGACGGTTCCAGTCGATACCCGACGAGGTTCATGTGGACGAGGCGGAACGACTGGGGTTCACGGTGGTCCGCCGGTGCACGGGTGGCGGCACGATGGTGGTCCAGCCGGGAGGGGCGATCACCTATTCGCTGTACGCGCCGCAATGGTTCGTGGACGGCCTGGACGCGGCGGAGTCCTACCGGTTGTGCGACAGCTGGCTGATCGACGCCCTACGGGGGTTGGGGGTCGACGCCCGGTTCCAGGGACTGAACGATATAGCGGTGGCCGATGACGCCTGCCGCGACACGGTGGACGGACGGGATCCCGCGCAGTGGGGTAAGGCGGGCGGCGCGGCGCAACGGCGGTTTCCTGCGCCACCGGACAGTGACGGTCCGGGCGCGGTGCTGCATCACACCACGCTGGCGTATGAACTGGACGGCGCGTTGATGGCCAGGCTGCTGAACACCTCCCCGGAGAAACTGTCCGACAAGGCCGTCCGTTCGGCGTCCAAGCGGGTGGCGCCTCTGGGCCTGCAGCCCTCGCTGCAAGGCATGGGGCGGGACGGCCTGATCCGCGCCTTGTCCAGGTCCTTAGGGCAGTTCCTTCCCGCTAACAGCTAACCCGTCCGTCAACTTCTCAACGGTTGACCAATGTACGCGGGTGGGGTGGGCGGATGGGGCTACAATATTGGGCAAGGCGAATGAGGACAATCGTCGCCGGCATACCATTGGGCTGATCGTGAGCCGGCACAATAACGGGCAGGAGGAGCGACTGGCAATGGCGACACCGAACGCGATCCCCAATGACGAGAACACGTTGCTGCATACGGCGTTGTTCAAGCAGGTCTCTCCGGAACAGGCGGAGGAGCTGCTGCCCACGCTCCACGAATCGGTGTATGATAAGGGCGAGCACATCTTCACGCAGGGGGATACCGACCATCGCATGGGGTTGCTGGAGAAGGGGCGCGTGAAGCTGACGCGCGAGTCCAACGACGGTCGGGTGCAGCTGCTGAGCATCCATGCACGCGGCGAGGTGCTGGGCGAGATCCCGGTGTTCGACCCGACCGGCGGCCCTCGGACCGCCTCCGCGGTGGCGATGGTGAACGGCACCCGCGTGGTGTGGCTGGAACATGACGCGTTGTTCGCGTGGCTGGACAGGTACCCGCGTGTGGCCGTGGACATGCTGCAGGTATTGGCGAACCGGATGCGCAGCAACAACGAGCGCATCACCGATCTGGTGTTCATGGACGTACCTGCTCGTTTGGCCAAGACGTTGCTGGATCTGGCGTCGCGGTTCGGTGAGCCGGTGGAGGCCGGTCTGAAGGTGCCGCACGATCTGACGCAGGAGGAGCTGGCCCAGCTGGTCGGCTCGTCACGGGAGACCGTGAACAAGGCGTTGATGGATTTCTCGAACCGTGGGTGGATCGCGCGTGAGGGGCGGTCGATCGTCATCTATCAGCCGGGTATGCTGATTCGTCGTTCGCGCCGGTAACCGGTCGGCTGGTGGTCGCCCTGTGGCGGACCCGGTCCGATGCTCGGCGACTGGCCGGCGACGAGACGACGGCCGGGGTGCCGGTATGGCGCGTTCGGGGCAGTGGGGGATCCGCCCCTGTCCGGATGCCGCCGCGCATGTCGGATTCGTTGGGCTGTTTTTCAGTCATTTTCCAGACATTTCGGCCAGTTGTGATGAAATGGCAACGGACGTGGACGGGGCGGGGCGAGGTAGAGGGACCTCTTTAGAATGGGCACCATGCCGAAGAAGAAATCAATGACCATCCGTCGTGCCCTCTCGCTGGTGCTCGCCTATATCGTGCTGTGCGTCACCGGCGGCGTTGTGGCGAGCCTGCTGTTCGTGCCGGCCGTGTTCGGCGCCAACACCGTGGCGAAGGCCGTGATTCCTTCTCTGCAGGTGGAGGGGATTGATTTCGATGTGACGAGCCTGCCGCAGCAGTCGCGCATGTATGCGTCGGACGGTTCGCTGATCGCCACGTTCTATTCGCAGAACCGTGTTGTGGTGCCGATCAAGGATGTGTCCGAATACATGCAGAAGGCGATTGTGGCCCGTGAGGACCGCCGCTTCTTCGAGCATTCCGGTGTTGACGTGCAGGGCGTCATGCGCGCGTTCATACAGACGTATGTGCTCAAGCGCGATATGCAGGGCGGTTCGTCGCTGACCCAGCAGTACGTCAAGAACGTGCTGATGGTGCAGGCGCGCGAGGACAACGATCCGATCGCGGAATACCATGCGCAGGAGAGCACGATCGCTCGTAAGCTACGCGAGATGCTGATCGCCGTGCAGATGGAGAAGATGTACTCCAAGCCGGAGATCCTGCAGGGGTATCTGAACATCGCCCAGTTCGGATCCAACAATCTGTATGGTGTGGAGACCGCGGCGCAGCGGTACTTCAACGTGCACGCCAAGGATCTGAACCTGGTGCAGTCGGCCACCATCGCCGCCATCACCAAGAACCCCGCGGGCCTGGATCCCTCGATCCCCGAGAACCAGGAGGATTCGGAGAATGAGCGCAACATCGTGCTCAAGCTCATGCTGGATCAGGGCCTGATTGAGCAGGCCGAGTATGACGAGGCGGTGAACATCCCGCTGGTGGATACGCTCAATATCCAATCGGTGAACCAGGGCTGCCAGTCGGCCGGCAACGCGGGGTTCTTCTGCTCGTACGTGACCACCAAGATCCTCAACTCCGAGGAGTTCGGCGAAACCGAGGCGGACCGCCAGAAGCTGCTGAACGAGGGCGGTCTGGACATCTACACCACCATGGACGTGAACGCCAACAACGCGGCCATGCAGGCGGCGAACGACACGATCCCGGCCTCCGATTCCTCCGGCTTGGAGGTCATGATCGCGGCCATCAAGCCCGGCACCGGCGAAGTGCTCGGTTTCGGCATCAACCGTACGTATGACGCCACCGATGCGGCGGCCAGCGACCAGACCAAGACCTCGATGAACTACATGGTCGATCAGGTCGACGGCGGCGGCTGGGGCGTGCAGGTCGGCTCCACCTGGAAGCCGATCAACATGGTGGCCTGGATGCAGCAGGGCCGTTCGATCAACGAAGGCCTGCGCACATCCACGTCGTACCCATTGAGCAACTTCAACTGCAACAACTACTCCTTTACCGGCACTTGGAAGGTCGAGAACTCCGGCGGTGGCACCGTGAATCCGGAGACCCCATTGCAGGGCCTGATTCGTTCGCACAACACCACGCAGGCGTCGATGGCCTCTCAGATCGGCCTGTGCGCGATCGCCGACGCCGCCAAGGCCCTCGGCTACCACAACTCGCCGTCCTCGGCCATGGACGTATACTCGTCCAACTCGTTCAACGCGCCTATGACCATCGGCTCCGTGCAGGCGTCCCCGCTGACCATGGCCAACGTCTACGCCACGCTGGGCGCGAACGGCGTGGCCTGCACCCCGATCGCCATGACTCGCGTGACCGACAAGAACGGCGACGAGATCGACGTTCCGCAGGCCGACTGTCATCAGGCCATCGACCCGGAGATCGCGCAGACCACCGCGTACGCGCTCAACCAGGGCGTCGTGACCGCCGGAGGCGAGGCCGCGACGACCCAGTTGGACAACGGCCGCAAGACCTTCTCCAAAACCGGCACGAACGAGAACACGTACATGCTGACCGCCGGTTTCGTGCCGAATGTGGTGTCCGCGTTCGTGGCCGTCGGCGACGCGCAGGACCCGCTCAACAACACCTTCGACAACAAGACCATCAACGGCGTGTACCGTCCCGAATGGTTCGGCATGTACATCGCCACCCCGGCGTGGAAGCAGTTCATGAACACGTATCTTGCCGCCATCAACGCGCCGATCGACAACGATTACGGAAAGGGTGCCGACAAGTACACGGTTTCGAAGGGCGCCACCAGAACATACAACCAGTACCAATACCAGCGCC
>ENA-UOIW01000477-UOIW01000477.1-human-gut-metagenome-genome-assembly--contig:-P58-NODE-477-length-32453-cov-11.809772_pt1 | contig 32453 bp, 43 predicted proteins | sample MGYA00242334_ERZ723881 | MGnify/ENA metagenome assembly ERZ723881 | reverse complement strand
ATCCTGGACGACGGCGACGAGATCCTGATCCCCGAGCCCTTCTATCCCAACTACAACACCATGGCCTATACCTGCGGCGCGAAGATCCACCCCATCCCCACCTCCCCCCACGATGGCTACCACTACGCTGACCGGGCCAAGGTGGAGGCCGAGATCAACGAGCACACCCGCGCCATCATGGTCACCAACCCCGGCAACCCCACCGGCTGCGTCCTGACCCCCGAGGAGATGCGCATGATGGTGGACATCGCCAAGGCCCACGACCTGTTCATCATCGGCGACGAGGCCTACCGCGAGTTCGTCTACGCCGGTGAGCCCCTGCAATCCATGGGCCAGTTCGCCGATGCCGCCGAAAACGTCATCGTCATCGACACCGTGTCCAAGCGGTTCTCCGCCTGCGGCGCGCGCATCGGCTGCCTCATCTCCCGCAACAAGGAGCTGATGGCCCAGGCCATGAAATACGCCCAGTGCCGCCTCTCCGTCCCCACCATCGACCAGGTGGCCTCCGCCGCCCTGTATACCGTGGGCCCGGACTACTTCGCCGCCGTCCGCGACGAATACAAGCGCCGCCGCGACACCGTCATCCGCAAGCTCCACCAGATCCCCGGCGTGGTCTGCGAGTGCCCCAAGGGCGCGTTCTACGTCATGGCCGCCCTGCCGGTGGACGACGCCGACACGTTCCAGAAGTGGCTGCTGGAGGAATTCGACGACAACGGCGACACGGTGATGTTCGCCCCCGGCGAGCCGTTCTACGCCACCCCCGGCAAGGGCAAGAACGAGATCCGCATCGCCTACGTGCTCAAGCAGGAGGCCCTGGAGCGCGCCATGGACCTGCTGGCCAAGGGCATCGCCGCCTACAACGCCAGATAACAGCAGGCGTACGATCTGACCGCGTATAAAAAGGCCGCCATCTCAAGGAGAGCCGTTCGCTCACTGAGATGGCGGTCTTTTATTTTGCGGCATACCCTCACCCGCCCAGATACGCCTTCTTGATGGCATCGCTCTCTAACAGCGCCGCGCCGCTTCCCTCGGTGACGATACGCCCCGTCTCCAGCACGTACCCCCGATCCGCCACAGCCAGCGCCGCCTGGGCGTTCTGCTCCACCAGCAAAATGGTGGTGCCGTCTGCGTGAAGCTGCCGGATGATCTCGAATATCTGCTCCACCAGCAGCGGTGCAAGCCCCATGGACGGCTCGTCCAGCATCAGCAGCTTGGGATGGCTCATCAACGCCCGGCCCATAGCCAGCATCTGCTGCTCGCCGCCGGACAGCGTCCCGGCCACCTGCCTGCGCCGCTCCTTCAGCCGGGGAAACCGCTCATACACCCGCTCCATATCCGCGCTCAGGTCGCCGCCCCGGCAGTAGCCGCCCATATCCAGGTTCTCCTGCACGGTCATCTGCTGGAAGATCCGCCGTCCCTCCGGCACGAGGGCCATACCCCGCCCCACCAGCCTGTGTCCGGGCACGTGCCGCAGCTCCTCGCCCATAAAGCGCACGCTGCCCGTCCGGCTGTGCAGCAGCCCCGCCACGGTGTTCAGCGTGGTAGACTTGCCCGCGCCGTTAGCGCCGATCAGCGTCACCACCTCGCCCTGCTCCACGCGGAAGGACACGTCCTTCACCGCGTGGATGCTGCCGTAGTACACGTTGATGCTCTCCACCTGCAAAACGGTGCTCATGCCCTCGCCTCCTTTTTCCTGCCCAGATACGCCTCGATGACCGCCGGATCGGCCTGAATGTCCGCCGGCGTGCCCTTGGCGATGATGTGCCCGAAGTTCAGCACGCAGATGCCCTCACAGATGTTCATCACCAGGCTCATGTCGTGCTCGATGAGCAGCACCGCGATCTGAAACATATCCCGGATCTTCCGGATGTTCTCCATCAGCTCCGCCGTCTCCGACGGGTTCATGCCCGCCGCCGGCTCGTCCAGCAGCAGCAGACACGGGTTGGACGCCAGCGCCCGCAAAATCTCCAGCCGCCGCTGGGCGCCGTAGGGCAGTGACCCGGCCCGCTCGTCGGCGTGGCTCTCCATGTGAAAGATGCTCAGCAGCTCCTCCGTCCGCTCCCGGGCGATGCGCTCCTCCCGGGCGTACCGTGGGAAGTGCAGGATGCTCCCCGCCAGCCCGTAGCGCACCGAGTCGTTCATGGCCACCATCAGGTTTTCCGCCACCGTCAGGTCGCTGAACAGCCGGATGTTCTGGAACGTCCGGGCGATGCCCGCCTTGTTCACCTGCGCCGTGGTCATGCTATGGGTGTCCTTGCCGTCCAGCAGGATCGCCCCCGCCGTGGGCTGGTACACCTTCGTCAGCAGGTTGAACACCGTGGTCTTGCCCGCGCCGTTAGGCCCGATCAGCCCCGCGATCTCCGTCCTGCCGATGGTCAGGTCGAAGTCCTCCACCGCCTTCAGGCCGCCGAAGGTCACGCCCAGCCCCACGCACTCCAGTACCGGGGACTTGTCGATGTCCCGCTCCGGCAGCAGCACCGAGGAGGGCCGCTGCACCAATTTCGTTTTCCCGCTCACAGCGCCGCACGCTCCCTTCTCTTGGGGGTCAGCCTCTCACGGGCAGAGCCGAAGAACCGCTTCATCGTCGGATTGTTGGTGGCCTGCATCACCAGGATCAGCACGATGGCGTACACCAGCATCCGGTAGTCCGCCACCTCCCGCAGCGCCTCCGGCAGCACCGTCAGCACGATGGCGGACACCACCGAGCCGGGCACGCTGCCCATGCCGCCCAGCACCACGATGACCAGGATCTCAATGGACATATTGTAGTCGAAGGCCGCCGCCTTGATGTTGGCCAGCGAGTGGCCGTACAGCACGCCGGCACACCCGGCGAAGAACGCCGCGATGACGAACACCGCCAGCTTGTACCACGTCACGTTCAGTCCCACGGACTCCGCCGCGATGCGGTTGTCCCGGATGGCCATGATGGCCCGGCCGTACTTAGAGCGCTTCAGGTTCAGCATCACCGCCACCGTCAGCAGCACCAGCACCGCGCCGTAGGGCAGCAGCTCCTTCGCCCCGGCATACACCGCCGAGGTATTCAGGCCCAGCGCCCCGCCGGTAAAGCTCAGGTTCGTGATCACATTCTTGATGATCTCGCCGCAGGCCAGCGTCACGATGGCCAGATAGTCGCCCCGCAGCCGCAGGGCCGGCAGTCCCACCAGCAGCCCGAACACCGCCGCCGTCAGACCGCCTGCCAGCATACTCACCGGCAGCCGCACCGCCAGCGGCAGCGCCGTTTCCGCCAGTGCCAGCGCCACCAGACACCCGGAGAACAGCCCCACGGACATGAACCCCGCGTGGCCCAGACTCAGCTCACCCAGCAGCCCTACCACTAAGTTCAGCGACACGGCCATCACGATATAGACCGCCGTGGGGATCAGCATATTCGTCACCTGCCGGGTCAGATGCCCGGTATACAGCAGCGCCGCCATCACCGCCAACAGCGCGGCCACCGCCGCCGCCGTCATCAGATCGGAGCGCTGTCTTTTTTTCTGCGTCAGCTGCATTTCCTTCACCTCACACCTTCTCCTGTATGGGCTTTCCCAGCAGTCCCGTGGGCTTCACCACCAGCACCGCCACCAGCACGGCGAACACGATGGCGTCCGCCCACAGCGTGGAGATGTACGTCTTGGACGCCTGCTCGATCAGACCCAGCAAAATACCGCCCAGCATCGCGCCGGGGATCGACCCGATACCGCCGAACACCGCCGCCGTAAACGCCTTGATGCCGGGCATCGCGCCGGTGGTAGGCTTGATATACACATAGGTCATGCCGTAGAACATACTGGCGAACGCCGCCAGTGCCGAGCCGATGGCAAACGTCAGTGTGATGGTCCGATCCACGCTGATGCCCATCAGTGTGGCCGCGTCCTTGTCCTCAGACACCGCCCGCATGGCCTTGCCCAGCTTCGTCCGGTCGATGAACAGCGTCAGCGCCACCATCAGCACCGCCGTCACGCCCAGCGTCAGCACCGTAATGCCATCCACCTGCACGCCGCCCACGGTGAAGCTGCCCAGCTTCACCAGCGTGGGATAGGCCATCTGCTGCGACCCGAAGAGCAGCAGCGCCGCGTTCTGCAAAAGGTAGCTGACGCCGATGGCGGTGATGAGCACGCTCAGGGGGGCTGCCTGCCGCAGCGGCTTGTAGGCGCAGAACTCGATGACCACGCCCAGCACCGCGCACACCGCGATGCTGACGATCACCGTCACCCACGGAGACAGCCCCAGCTGCGCCACCGCCACAATGCCGCTGTATGCGCCCACCATGATCACGTCACCGTGGGCGAAGTTCAGCATTTTGGCGATACCGTAGACCATCGTGTAGCCCAGCGCGATCAGCGCGTAGATGCTTCCCAGGCTCAGACCGCTTATCAAGGTTTGTATCAAATTCGTCATAGTCGTCATTCCTTTGCGTCATCTGCGTTGCGCCTGTCCCGCCCTCCCGGCGCGAAGCCGGGAGGGCAGTCGGCTATGTGAGGAAGGTAGAATGAAAGCTGGTTTACGCTGCGTTCTGGCCGAACAGCGTGCCCACACCGTCCTTGTAGAGGATGGCGCTGGCGGCCTTGTTGGTGTTGCCGTCTGCGGTCCAGGTCATCGTACCGGTCACGCCCTCCACGGTCAGGGAGGTCATCACCGCGGCCAGGTCAGCGCCGGAGACGCTGCCGCCGGCGGCCTCCACAGCGGCCTTCACCACGTACACGGCGTCATAGGCATCCGCTGCGAACTGGTCGGGGGTGGCGCTGTACTTCGCCTCGTAGGCTTTTACAAAGGCCTGCACGTTGGCGGCAGTGGAGTCAGCGGCAAAGGGGGTCATCATCAGCACGTTGTCCGCGATGGTCACGTCCTGGCTCACCTTGCCCAGGATGCCGTCCAAGCCATCCGCACCGAAGAAGTACACATCCTCCGCGAACTTACCCTTGGCCTGGGTCAGGAACGTGGAAGCCTCCTCGGCATAGATGGGGATGAACACCACCTTCACGCCGGCGTTGACCAGCGCGTTCACCTGGGTGGAAAAGTCGGTGTTGGTGGCGGTGGTAAAGGTCTGGGTCTCCTTGATGGTCACGCCGGTCTTGGCACACTCGGCCACAAAGGCGTTATACAGGCCGGCGGAGTAGTCGTTGTCGCTCTGATAGAACACACCCACCTCTGTGGCCAGCTGGTTGTCGTTCAGATAGTCCGCCGCGGCCGTGCCCTGATAGGAGTCGTAGAAGCACACACGGAAGGCCTTGTCGTTGCCGTCGATGCACTTGTCGGCAGAGCCGGTGGTCTCCATGATGAACACATCGTCCGCCTTGGCCGCCGTCACCACGGAGGCCGTCTCACCGGACAGCACGCCGCCCAGGAATACGTTCATGCCCCAGTCCATCAGCTTGCCGTAGGCCGCCACAGCGCTCTCGGGGTCACCCTGGGAGTCCTGGAAGCTCAGCTCCAGCTGCTTGCCGCTCACGCCGCCTGCGGCGTTGATCTCATCCACGGCCAGCTGCGCACCGTGCTGCACGGACAGTCCATAGTTGGCATAGCCTCCGGTCAGCGGGCCTACGCCGCCCAGCTTAATGGTCTCCACACCGCTGTCCCCGCCGTTATTGCCGGCGTCGCCGCTGTCGCTCTTGCTGCCGCAGGCCATCAGGCTCAACGCCATCACACAGGCCATCAACATGGCAAATACTCTCTTTTTCATGATTTCGTTCTCCTTTGCATTTTTTGAGAAAATATTGTCCTTCGGCCCTGCCGGAGGCATACAAAAAAGCGGCCCCGCCAACTGGCGGAGCCGCTTTGCTGTATCATGTATCAGCGTGTCATGCGGTCATCCGTGCCAATGGCGTATGCGTAAAGCCGGCCAGTACGATGACCAGCAGCAGAGCGCAAATAATAATGGACGCCATAATAATGGCGCCCAGCACGGACAGAATGACAGTATGAGAAGCGGCACAGGCGCAGCAGGAAGCAGCGCCGGCGCAGGCGGCGGTCATCATGGTATTCATCTTGCGGTTCATGGTGCGGGTCATGGCGGCCGCCTCCCTTCGCTTCAAATGTGATGGGCACATTGTAGCAAAGTCGATTTCCAAAGTCAACCGCCTTTTTGCCAAAAAACTCATCATTTCACACAATTTTCCACTATATACATTATGCATATTGCACAAACACAGTATCCTCCTCCCCACCAAAAAAGCCTGTGACCTCCCGGTCACAGGCTTTTTCATATTTCTCTTATCCGAAGAATCCGCCCATATCCGGCGGCAGATCGTCGGTTTCCGTCGGCCCGTCATCATCGTCCTGATCGTTGCCCACGTCATCCTCCTCCGGCGCGCCCGGCATATTGGCGTTGCTGTTCTGATCGCCGCCGAAGAACCCGCCGTAGCCCACCATCATGAAGGCATCCTCCACCACAATATCCTCGTGTCCCTCGATCAGCTCCCGCTGATAGTTCAGCAGCGAGCCGGTAGCAGTGGTCACGTTCCCGTCCCCGTCCACCATATTCACGGTGTAGGTCGGCGCGGTGTGCATGGTGCACACCGTGGTGGGTACGTTGTCCGTGGCGCACAGCGCGGTATAGGCCCGGCTGCCCCGCACGTCCATGGTGCAGTATTCCGATGCCAGCAGTCCGCTGTCGGCGCACACCGTCACCGATGTCACCCCGGAGCAGGAGAAGAAGTCCTTATCCGGCAGATCCTCGTGGATGGCGCTCATCACCTTGCGGAAGATGGCGGAGCAGGGGTTGCCGCTGGCCACGATCTGCTGGTTGTGCTGATAGCCCGCCCACACGGCGCAGGTGTAATAGGGCGTGTAGCCCACGAAATAGCGTTCCTTGTTGCTGTTGGTCGAACCGGTCTTACCGGCGATGTGCATTCCGCTGAACTGGGCCTCGTTGCCCGTGCCGACCCGCGCCACCTCCTGCAGCAGCTTGTTCATGATGGCCGCCGTGGTGTTCTTGATGGCCACGTTGGACTGGGCCTCGTTCTCCAGTATCACGTTGCCGTTGGCATCCTCCACCCGGATGAACGTCCGGGGCTTGGTGTAGATGCCCTCGTTGACGAAGGTGGCAAAGGCCGCCGCCATCTCCTCCGTGGTCACGCCCTTCTCAAAGCCGCCCAGCGCCATGTTGCCCACCTGCTGGGAGTCGGTGAACGTCAGGTTCTCAAACCCCAGCTTATCCACCAGGAAGTCGTAGGAGCGCCCCACGCCGTAGGCCAAATTCGTCCGCACCGCGCAGGTGTTCAGCGACTGTGCCAGCGCCGTGTGCAGCGCCGTCAGCCCGCGATAGCGCCAGTCGAAGTTCCGCGGCCACACGTCGCCGTTGAGCAGCATGGGATAGTCGTCGATAACGCTTGCGCCGTTGATCGTGCCGTCATCCAGGGCCGGGGCGTAGGTGGACAGGGGCTTGATGGCAGAACCGCACTGCCGTGCGTTCACCGCCCAGTTCCAGCCGCGATCCACCGTTTTCTCTCCGGCGCCGCCGATCATGGCCACCACGTAGCCGTTGGTGGGATCGACCACCGTCAGCGCGATCTGCAGCTGATCCGTGCTCTTATTCCCCTCGCTGTCGGTATAGCTGGCGGTGTAGGGGATGTTGTCCAGGTTATAGCACACATCCTCCGCGATCTTCTGATACTTGGGGTTCTGTGTGGTGTAGATCTTGTAGCCCTTGCCGTAGACCATATTGACAGCCTGTTCGTATGCCGACACGGTCTTACCGGTATCACTGTTCACCTTATCCGTCAGGCCCAGCTTTTCCACCAGCGCCTCCGCCACGTCGTCGATCATGGCGTCGGTGAACCAGGAGTTCTCCGCCGGGAGCAGGTTCTCCTCCTCGTCATCGGCGGTGTCGGTGTCCGTCTCGTCCGTTGTATCCTCCGTGTGGTTCAGCTTTTCCGGGTCGCTGCCCACGTACTTGCCGGTGATGGTGTAGCCGTCGGCAAACACCACGTCCTCGTTCTTGGCCGCCTCATAGGTGGCTTCGTCGATCTTGCCCTGCTCCAGCATGGCCTCCAGCACCAGCAGCTGCCGCTCCCGGTTGTTCTCCCGTGTCCAGTCGTTCCGCATGGGGTCGAACCGGGACGGGTTGTTGGTGATGGCCACCAGGCTGGCGCTCTCCGCCAGCGTCAGCTCGCTCACGTCCTTGTTGAAGTACTTCTTGGACGCCGTCACCACGCCGTAGCAGCGGTTTCCGAAGAACACCTCGTTCAGGTACGCCTCCAGGATCTCGTCCTTCTCGTACCGTTTCTCCAGCTCCAGCGCACGGTAAATCTCCGTGATCTTGCGCTTGACCGTCACCTGATTGTCGCCGGTGACGTTCTTCACCAACTGCTGGGTGATGGTCGAGCCGCCCTGCACGCTGCTTCCCGTCAGGGTGCGGAAAATAGCCCGGGTCGTGCCCTTCCAGTCCACGCCGTGATGGGACTCAAAGCGCTTGTCCTCGATGGCGATGACCGCCTCCTGCAAGTGCTTGGGGATGTTGTCCAGATCGGTCCAGATGCGGTCCTCCGCGTTCATGAACAGCGTCTGATACATGACCCACTCCTGGGTGTCCGGGTCCTGGTAATACAGCTCCGTGGAGACGCTGGCCTCGAACTCGTCCAGATACACCTCCACCTTGCCCCGCAGGGCGCTGTTGACGTACGCCATGAAGATCCCGGAGAAAATGGCTATGGTCAGCACGCCCACCAGCAGGATCGTGCCGATGATCCGCCCCGCCTTACGCCAGCCGTTTCGCTGCTCGGGGGTCATGTGCTCCACCCGCTCCTCCGCTTCGTGCTGAAGGCGGTGCGCGCCCTCCTTGGCATCCTGCTGTATGTGCCGGGCGCTCTGCTTTACTCGTCCCATAAAGCCCTGGGACGATCGTCTGCGCTTGTCCTCACTCAAGACAGAGTACCTTCCTTTCTTTCTCAATATGTAACCTGTGTCAGGCATGATACTTTTTCGTGAGCATTACATAAAAACCCACTATAAAAGTTATTTTACCACACCTGTCAAATCGGAAAAAGAGGTATTTTTGTCAAAAAAAGTCTTCCCCGCCCATACATTTCGGTAATTATTCCCCATTTCGTCCCGTTTTAGTAATGGTATCGGCGGAAAACCCCACCTCTTTCCCCTTGCTTTTTTCCCCGCCATCGGGTACAATACAGACAACACCACAAAGGAGGACCTTCCCATGAGCGAGGATTTCGGCCCTAATTTCATCACCCTCACCGACGAGGACGGCAACGACATCGAGCTGGAGTACGTAGACGCCATCGAGGTGGACGGCCAGACCTATATGGCCTTCTTCCCCACCGTGGACGACGAGGACGACGAGGCCGACGAGGCCGCCGCCGAGGACTTCGGCCTGGTCATTCTCAAGTCCGTCATGGAAAATGGCGAGGAGCTTCTCAGCACCCTGGACAGCGATGAGGAGCTGGATAAGGTCTATGACCTGTTCATGGAGCAGCTCATGGCCGATGAGGACGAGGAAAACTGACAGCATTTCCCACCCCCTTGCGACAGCTTTTTCCCCTCCCAAGGGGTATACTATTTGTGTGCCCCGCAGGCGCGGAACCCCCCTCTTTCGGCAAGATTTTTCGTCCTGCCGATGGGGATGCGGATCAGCTTTACTTTGTTTACAGCAAGCCGACTCGGCGATGGCAGGGCTTAAAAGATGCCGAAAGAATGTTTTGAACGATGGGCAGCGGCTCTATTTATCCTGACATTGGTTATACGGGACGTCGGATCGGTAAATGGTTTGCAGGCCTCCCGCCTGCCCTTTGCGGGCGGAAGTTGGAAGCAGTAAAGTTGGCCGGAGACGACCCACCTGCGAGCTGTGCAGGTTATAACATGGCCGCTGCCCGTCGCTGAAGGAATAACCCCCGTCCTTTGAACGGGGGTTATTCCTTTTGCGGCAAAATGTTCATAAATTCCCAGCAAAAAGTCAAGAATAAATTACAATAAACTTGTAAAGTTGTATGAACGCACAAAATGAGCCGTGCTATTTGCGGCTTGTTTTGTGCGTTTTTCTGCATTTGGGCATGACAACAGCGCCGGTGGCCTCCGTGGGCTCCGGCGTTCAGCTTTATTGTGCGGCAGATCAGCAGGCGCTCATGTAGCTCCGCAGGAGGGTGGCCGCTGTCTGCCACCCCAGCACCTCCCGTGGATAGTTGTTCATCCACTCCTCTGCCCGGCGTATTTCTGAGATAGGCACCTCATCAAAGTTGGTGCCCTTGGGGAAAAACCGCCTTATTATCCTGTTCATGTTCTCGTTGCTGCCACGCTCATGTGGTGCGTGCGGGTGGCAGTAGTAAACGGTGGTGCGCTTTCCTTTCCGGCGGCAAGCCTTTTCCATACCATCGTAGTCTTGAAACTCACAGCCATTGTCCACCGTGATGCTCTGAAACATGGGGTAGAAGTCCTTGCCCAGGCGGCGCTCCAGACCGTTGAGCGCCCGGACCACGCTGGCGGCGGTATGGTCTGGCACCGGGAGGATGATGCCCGCCCTGGTGAGCCGTTCCGTGAGCACCACCAGCGCCCGGCTGGAGCCCACGGTGCCCATCACGCTGTCCATCTCCCAGTGGCCAAAAGTAGTGCGGGAGTTGATGATGGGGTCACGCTTATCAATGCGGGGGCCTTTGGCAGCTCTGGCGGCGTTCCGTTGTTCACCGTATTTCTCACCATAGTGGCGGCGGCCCTTTTCGTGCAGGTGCTCCGGGTTGAGGACCAGGAACACATCACCCCGGTAGATGTAATTGTAGAGCGTGGCCTCACAGACCGTGGTGTCAAACTGGGGCGGCTTTGCCTTGAGCTCTGCCAACAAAGCTGCGGGAGAATAGTGCTCCTCCACAATTTTCTGCTCCACATAGTTTGCAAAGTCAATGTCATTGCCAATCTTGAGGTCCGGCCCCTTGGCCCGGAGGTTTTCCTGGTATTTGCGCTCCGCCATCTCCGGGCAGTAGCACCAGATAAACTCATAGTCAGAGGTCATCTGCTGGGTCCATCCTCGTTTGATTTCGTTGTAGATGGTCTTTTTACACACGCCCAGCGCCTCAGCGATCTTGGCCTTACTGTCACCTACCTTGAGCATCTTTTCAATGACCAGGCGGTCCTCCCATTGCAGTTGATGAAAGCCCTTGTAATTCATGTGATACCCTCCTCAGAATATAAAAAAGCGGCGGGGTGATGAACACCCCGCCAGAAAAGGCTTTACTGCCCGTATCGGGTCAGCAGTTCGGTTGTTTCTCCGTCAGGGAGAATGTCAGCCAATGTGCAGTTGAGAGCCAGGCACAGCTTGAGCAGCGTGGCCAGCTTGGCACCACTCAGGTCTTTTGCGCCCTGCTCATAATACTGGAGCATCCGGCCATTGATGCCAGCGGCAGCGGCAAGCTGGGACTGTGACATCTGCGCCTCCAGGCGCTTGGTTTGCAGTTTAGAATGGGTCATAGAGCAGCACCTCCGTTTAATGTACTCTGATTATACACCAAAAGGTGTATGAAGTCAAGAACAAAAAAGCGGCCCACGAAAAGTGAGCCGCTGTGTCAGTCTTTGCAGTTTTTGAGCCTTTCGGCCAGCTCTGCCAGCACCGCAACATCACGGTCTGCCAGGCCAGTGACATCCACCGTGGTGAGCCGTTCCAGCCCCAGCAGGTAGTCCGTGGACACGCCAAACACCTTGGCCAGGTCCACCAGGCACGCCGGTGATGGCATAGAGAGCCCCTGCTCCCAAGAGTTCACGCCGTTTCTGGTGATGCCCAGCCGCCGGGAAAGTTCCGCTTGGCTCCAGCCCCTTGCCTCACGCAGGGCTTTGATTTTCTCAGCGATCAACTGCACCGCCTCCTCTCACAAATAATTATAGTTTGCACATTTGGTATGTCATTATCAATAAAGGCTCCAATACTTGACACGCAGACAGGGTGCAAACTATAATGGAGAAAAGTCAAGAATAAACAGAAAAGGACGGTGAGCTGGGTGTATATTCGCTATACAACGGAGAGCAGCCGCAGGTGGTCAGTCACGCCGGATGAGGAGGCTTTCTTGGCAGCTCTGGAGGCGGCACTGCGTCAGGGGCATAAAAGCGTAGCATTGACCATCAGCCGCATGGCCAATGGCGCTCTCTCCGTGAGCAGCCCCAGAGCGTACTTGGGAAAAGTCAAATTGCAGGGCCGCAAGACCTGGATGCAGTATATAGTCCGCAATGATGCGAAAAGCATTGAGGGTGCGCCACTGGAGGAGTACATCCACCATCTCAATTTTTGGGTCAGATCAGCATAGGAGGTTTTGACATGTTCGGAAAGAAAAAGGCACCGCTGCCGGAGGGCATCCGGCTCATGCACTATGAGGGCCTGCCCGGCTTTGCCCAGGATGCGCCCTGCTTTATGGAGCAGACAGCGGAGGCGCTGGTGTTCCGCCGGGTGGAGGGCCCCAGCGTGACCCTGCCGCTGGCCAAGGTTGACAGCTTGGACATCATGGATGAGTGCAATTTTGCGGCCAAGTACAGAGGCACCAGTCCAAACACTTCCCGCACCAATGCGGTCAAGTGGTATGCAGTTTTCACCTATGGGGACAAACATGTGGCCGTTTGGTTTTTGGGCGGCAAGGAAAGCAAAGAGCTCTATGCCCTTAAAAAGCAGATAGACAGCACAGGCCAGGACATCACCCTATAAAGCAAAAAAGCCGGAGAGGTTTGACCCTCTCCGGCTTTCGTCTTATTCAGCAGTTTCTTGTTCTGCGGCAAGCTCCTCCGGCGGCGTGCCGGAGGTCTTGCTCAAGATTAGGTTTTTCAATTTCACAAATACATCTTTGGCATAGAGCACATAGGCCGTGAGCAGCGCCAGGTTGGAGGCGGTCATCAAGTTCACGGTCTGCCCATCCACCTCAATGGCGATGATGTCCGGGTTGAGGTAGCCCGCCATATAAAAGGCAATAAAACAGGCCGCCACGATGATGCCCTTGATGATGCCGTTGCGGAGTTTTACCTTGTCAAAACTGCCGTCAAAGAGGGCGTTGAGGCTGCCCAGCACGATGTTGACGGCCACCAGGAGCACCAGGCCAACGGCCAGATGGATGACGGAAGTAGTCATAAATTTCCTCCTTTACCCCACCAGCGTGAGGTCCTTGATGTTGACAGCCGCCGTGACCACTCCGTTGATGCCGATGACCACACGGGAGCCGTCAATCTGAATGACGGTGTAGGTGGTGGTGTAGACATAGGAGGCCAGACTGCCGCCGTTGTAGGTCTTGGCTCCCTTGGCCACCTTGACCCTGGAGCCCTTGACGATGGCCGGGACCACTTCCTTGACATCAGCGGCATCCACCCAGCCATAGACGGTGGAGGAGCTGCCGGTGGTCTTGATGAGGTGGTAGGGGTGCTTGCCGGACTTGGCCACAGCGGTGACCTTGGCCTCACCGGGCTTGCAGCTCTTGCCGTTGACGGCCATGGAGCTGATATAGTGCTTGGTGCCCGTAAAGGTCACCACGGAGCCCACAGCAAGCCCAGGAGTGGGCTTTTCATCCTTGCCGGGCGTGGGTGCCTCCCCGCCGCCGGAGGGCGCAGAGGTGGCCTTGGAGGCGTACTTGGGCACGCCAAAGCCCCGGATGTAGCGGCCATTGATGGCCAGCTTGCGGTAGCCAACGGCATCACTCATGTTGCCCTCAATGACCTTAATGGTCTTGCCATCGCAGGACACCACAATACCAACATGGTCCGCAGAGCCGGTGTTGTCCGTGGTGGCATAGTTGCTGCCGTCCTGCCAGTCATAGAAAATGTAGTCACCAGGGCTGGGTACATAGGCATCATTCTCCACCCAGGAGCCCAGCTTTTTGAAAAGGTCAATGTGGCGCTCACATCCGCACTCCGTGGGGATGATGTCCGTGAGGCCGCAGGCGATGGCCACAGCGGATGCAAAGGTGGAGCACCAGGCATCCGTGTATTTCACCGCATAGCCCCTGGCCAGGGGCTTGTGGGAGTTGTAGAGGTCAATGATTTTGCGGTGGGAGCCGTTGGCCTCTTTGCAGCCCAGATAGCTCACCGCAGTGTCCACAACTTTCTGCCGGAGTTCTTTTTCAGTCATTGAGCATATCCTCCTTTACTCAATCTTTCAGCACGATCTCAGTGGCCCGGAGGGCCGCATCAGCACCGTACTTGTCCGCAAACTTGTTGAGAAAACGCTGGGCGTATTTCGCCCGGTTTTCATTCTTGCTTTTCCAGTAGTAAAAGCCGCCCCAGGCACCATCTGTCACAAAAGAGGTGCCGGTGAGCGCCGCAATGGCCGTGACATCATGGTCCGTGAGCGTCCCCACTATCGTGGTGATGCAGAGGAGGACGGAAATGCAGATGTGCAGCACCAGCATTTTCTTTGAAAACTCCATGCGCCCTCCTCTCCAGCTCAGGCCTGAGAGGCGGGGCGCTTATCGTCCCGGACCTCAAGCTCATGGATGGTATTGACCAGCGCCGTCACGGTGCCATTGCCGCCCAGAGCGTGGTACTCCTTATACATGGCATTGACATTCTCAAGGCCGTGCAGAGTTATCCAGCCACGCTCCTCATAGTGATAATAGGATTGCACGATGCGGTCACGGAGGAGGGCCTGGACCCCCAGCTCTACCGCCTTTTGCCGTGCGTCTGCCTGCTTGTATTTCTTGTAGAGGTAGCCAACGGCGGGGACGGCTACCACAGTGATGATGGTGGAGATGATAGACCAGTAGCTCCTCAGCGTTTCCAGCATCCTTTTTGTCCTCCTGTTGTTCAAAAATAAGAGGGGCACACCACACGGGTGTGCCCCTCCTGCTGGGCTGGGGCTTTAGACCTCAACCTCCAGGTCTGCCAGGATTTCCTCCACCTGCTTACGCAGCAGAGCGGGCACCTGGTCAATGGTCTTGCGGCCCTTGATGATGAGGGTAGCATACACAACAGCCATGTCTTGCACCTCCTTTCTCAACAGAAATAAAGCAAGCCGCAGGCGGAGCTCACGCATCAGTGCTCTCCTCCAGCAGCTTGGCAACAGCGTCACGCAGGTTGGCGGGGACATCATCCAGGGTCTTGAGGCCCTTGCGGATGAGGGCGGCATATACCTTAGCCATTCTCTCCACCTCCTGCCAGCATCTCATAGACCTCCGTGAGGGCCACCTGGGTGTTGGTCAGGTCCTCCTCCGTTGCCTGGAGCCGGGTCTTGAGCTCTTTGTTTTCCTTGGTCAGTTCCTCCAGGGAACGCTTGCGCTCATGCTTTGCCTTGAGGCTTGTGTTGTCATAGTAAACAGCCATTATTCAAAAGCACCTCCGATGTTAGAAATATAGCCGCCGGTGTCGCTGGCTCCACGCTCAACAGAGAGCTTGAAGTTGAACGCAAAGCCGTTGGCGGCGGTCTTATTGGTAAACACATGGTTTGCGCCATTCTTGACATCCGCCGTGGCATCCTCCCAGACGGGGGTGGTGTCCTTGGCGTTGTTGGTGACCAGCACCTCCATGACCGCATCCGCAGGCAGGGTGCCCACGATGTTCATAACCATCACAGAAATGGCATCATCCGCCGCCAGCGGCGCTGCCAGCGTGACAGTGGCCTTGGTCACCTTTTTGGCAAAGGTCACCGTGTAGGCGGCGCTGTCAGCCTTGCCGTCAGAGGCCACCACCTTGAGGGTGTGGGAGCCGTTGAGGATTTTCTGCCAGTTGGCAGCCGTGACAGCTTGGAATGTGTTGACCTGGCCCAGGGTTGCGGTGTAGGTGCGCTTGAGCACATTGTCCAGGTACTCCTTGACCGTCACAGTGTCCCTGTCCACATCGTTGACCGTGTACTGGAAGTTAAAGCCCGCCGTCTTGGTGCCAAGGTTGGAGCCATTGGCCGTGGAGCTGGTGATGGTGGGCGCAGTGTTGACGGACACAGTGCCGTCATCGCTCACAGAGAGGGTGGAGGGGAGAGTGAAAGCGGGGCGGGACCCGAGGGCGTTGGTGCAGATGTCGCCGTCGACATCGCCAACGGTGCCCAAGAAAACGGCGTAGCTGGTGCGGTCCGTGAGCGGGGAGCGGGTCCACTGAACAACAGCGGAGCCGTTCATGTAGGCGATCTGGAGAGAGCTGGCGATTTCCAGCGCCGTGCCCTCCACATTAAACCAGCTTGCCGATCTGTTCAGCTCAGTGGCAGACAGCAGGAAGATGGCACGCTCCAGCGTGCCAACGGTGTTGTTGCCGTTGCCGGGGGTGTACTTGATTTTCGTGGTGCCGATGACCCCACGGATGTCTGCGTCAAGCAGGTTTTTGTAGGTGCCGTTGAGCCAGCTATCAATGGCGCTGGAGGCGTAGGCATTGACATTGGAGCTGTGCCACTGGCGGGTGTCATAGCAGTCCTTGCGGACCACCAGCGTGCGGCCCATGCCGTTGAGGGAGTTCTCATAGTTGTGCTTGGCAACATAGAAGCTCACCAGCTTGCCATTTTCCTTGAGCTGGATGATACTGCCCACAGCTTTGTTGCCCAGGGTGGTTGTGGCCATAGATCAGATTTCCTCCTTTAGAATATTTTGCACACGGTCCCGCACCTGCTGGCGCAGGGCCCAAGTGTTGCCATGTGCGGCGTGGGCATCCCACGCCTGCCAGGATTGCAGGATTTGCTCACGGGTCACCAGGCCCGCCGGGTATTCCTTTTCCCAGTGGCGGAGCTTGGCACGCATCCGCTTGATGCTGCTGTGCCGCAGCTTGCGGATGACCTTGCCGCTCTCCGTCAGGTAGGTGTGAAAGCCCAAAAAGTCAATGCCGTTGCGGATAGGAAAGATTTGGGTTTTCTCATTCAGTTCCAGCCCCAGGCTATCCATGTAGGCCCGTATTTCCCGGAGGCAGAATTGCAGGTATTCCTTGTCCGGGTGGATGAGGAAAAAGTCATCCATGTAGCGGCCATAGTATTGGATGTGGAGCTGTTCCTTGACGAAGTGGTCAAAGTCATCCAGGAACAGGAGGGCAAAGAGCTGTGATGTCTGATACCCCAGCGGCAGGCCGTCAGAGCAGTCAATATAGATGCAAAGCAGGTCATAAACAACAGGCTCAAGGTCCAGCTTTTTGAGCTTTTCCTTGAGCTTGTCATGGTTGATGCTTGCAAAGAAATGGCGGACATCACACTTGAGCACCCAGCCCTCAGCGGTGTGGTGCTTATTCCAGTAGTCCGTGAAAAATCCTTTGAGCCGGTCCAGGCCGAAGTGCAGGCCCTTGTTCTTTTGGGATGCGTAGTTGTCCAGGATGAAACTGCGGGTGATGCGGTCATAGAGAAGATTGTCCACTATGGCGTGCTGGACCACCTTGTCCACAAAAGCGGGTGCCTGCACCAGCCTTTTCTTGGGCTCATAGACATAGAACACACGAAACACACCGGGTCTGTAAATCTTGGTTTTTAGGATATAGACCAGGTTGACGATGTTCTCAAGCAGGCGCACCTCATAGTGTGCGGTGGCGGCTCTGGAGCGTTTGCCCCGCCGGGCGGCCAGGTATGCCGCATAGATCACTGCAAAGGTGCATATTTCAGAAAATTTCATACAAACGGATGGCCCCCTATCAGTGTTCGGCTGGCCAGCCTCTCCTCATGCGCTGTGTAGGTGCCGCATGATAGGACCAGTAGCCCCGCCACTTTTCTGGAAAGCAGCGGGGCATCAGCGCAATGTGTTTGCCTTGGCCTCACCAAGGCTGGGTATGACCTCCTTTGATGTGATGGACGGCACGGTTTTGGGCTTTGGGCCTACTCAGTCAGGCCTTACCATCAGAGCGGGGCGGGACCCGTTGGTGTTGGTGCAGTTGTTGTTGTTGACATTGCCATTGGTGTTCAAGTAAACGGCGTTGTTGGTGTTGTTCGTGTTCGGGGAGCACAGTGGAAAAATAGGTCATACCCAAATATAACAGCTCTCGGCTGGTATATCCTTTCAGGGGTTGCGGGCCAGGGCCTCAGCAATTTGCTGGGCCATCTGGCCCATTTTGGCAAGCTCCTGGTTGGCCTTTGCCTCACGCAGAGCGGCGGCACGGTTGCTGTCATTGCGTTTCCAGTTGAAAGCCTTTTGACGGACCGGGCGCACCAGCTCTGCCCAGTAGTGGCACTGGTCACCAGAGATGTACTTGCGCTTATAGCTCAGGTTGATGTACTGGTTGAGAGTGTCGCAGAGGACGATGACCTCATCAAGGTCCTTGAGGCGTTCCTCATACTCAGTTTCAAAATAACGGCCATCAGCGGAGTTGCATTTCTGGAGAATGGCGCTGGCCATGCGCTGCATGTCAGCGCACATGTGGAAAGTCTGGCTCTTGGGAAAGTGAGGCTTGCCGTCATCCTTGATTTTCTCAAAGAGCTCCTTTTCCACCATCTGGCCGTTTTCCATCACATAGGCCTTGACCTTGGTGTATTGGGGCTCTTTGGCCTTGACCCGCTGGATGGTGTAGTCCAGCAGATCAGTGGCAAGCGGTATGATGTCATAGTTGGGCACTTAAAACTCAATCCTCCCTTGGCTTTCATTCCACACACCAGTGACCACCACGCCGGAGAGGCTGGTGAAAGCCACGCTCCAGGAGTTGCCGGTGACATTGGTGTCATATTTCAGCTCCAGCGTGCGGACACGGGTGGCCAGGCCGGAGAGGTCCGTGGTGTTGGTCTGGACCTGCCCCTCCAGTGTGGTCACTCTGGAGCTCAAAGGAGAAACCAGGGCCTTGACCTTTGCCCAGAGGCGTGCTGTCTGGAGGTCATCAAGGTAGGGCCTTTTTGCCATGTCATTGGCCTCCTTTACTTGCAGATATTATCCAGCTCTGTGTTGGAAATGGCCACAAGGTCCTCCGCAAGCATGTAGGCGGACAAGTCCATCGTACCGGCCAGCACATCCCATGTGGTACCGTTCCAGGCCACATTGTCACCGGCGTTGACCCCGTGGGCCGCATCGGCATTGACAATGTTCCACACATCGCCTTTCTTGTTGCCGGTGGTGGGCAGGTCTGCATAGGTGTCCTTGGAGCCCTTATATTCAAGGGCGCTGGACATCTTGGCATCCACCTCATCCTTGGTGTAGGCATCTGCAATGCCGTAGCCTGCCAAAGAGGTGGCCGGGCTCTGCTTGCCTGCCGCCAGGTCATAGGCGGCTTTGACGGCGCTGGGCGTGGCGGCCTTGGTGGTGCTGGTGTCATCGGTGGCGCTGGAGAGCTGCACCACGCCTTTCTGGTTGATGGTGCCGTTCTTGACGGAGATTTTGCCGCCGCTGACATCCACATTGGTGCCAACAGTCACGCCTCCCTTGACGGAGGCGCTGGCATCCGGCAGGGTGTAGTTGTTGGCGTTGGCCTCCACGCCGCCCAGCTTGGCCTTTTCCTCGTTGGTGTAGTCATTTGCACTCAGGCCCTTGCCCTCCACCTTGTCCACCTTAGTGGTGTCAGAGGGGTGCACATGGTCACCACGGGCAAAAGCGGTTTCCGTACCAGCGGTAGCGGTGCCGTCCATCTTGGGCACGGTGCTGGATGCGGCAGCGCCCTCCGGCACATCCTTGGCAGTGATGAAACCACTGTCATTGGTCAGATCAGAGGTCTTGCTGGGTAGCTTGATGTTGGCAATGGCCGTGGCCACATAGGTCTTGACCTTACCCCACAGGTAAAGTACACCATTTTCATCAAGCGCTTTCTTGCTGTTTGCCATTTTGGCTGTCCTCCTTATATGAGTAGTTTTTCAAGCTCCAGGTTTGTGATGGGCAGGATGTCTGCGTCACTGCCAGGAGCGCCCTGGGGGCCTTGGCGGCCCCTCAAATTGACAGGCTTGGGGTTTTCTTTGTTGCCGTCATTGGTCCAGCTCAGGGTGCACTCATCGCCCTCCACAGAGGGGTAAAAAGTGGTGCCGTCAATTCCTTGCTTGCCGGTGTTGACATACTGCACAGAGCCAAAGCTGGCGTGCATCATGCCGCCGGTGGAGAGCTTGACCGCAATGACCCTGGGCGTGGTTTCAAAGTTTACTGCATAGGTCACATTAGATCACCCCGTCCTTGAATATCTCCCCCACATTGACCCGCATGGGCTCACTGGCAATGGCGTTGTCCAGATTGTCCCGCAGGCGGAGTTGCACCCAGACAGGCTCAAGCTCCGAAAAGAGGAGCGTGTCCTCCTGGGAAAGCGGCAGCGTGATGATGCCGTTTTCTTTGTCATAGGTGACAGCAGTGAGGTCCTTTTCCAGCACAGTTTGCCTGTTCTGCTGAAAAGTGATATACAGGGCAGATATAGTGATTGCCTCCGGCAGCTCAAAGGTCAGCACAGGGTTTGTGCCTCTCCGCATCTTGTTCACCTCCGCATCTTAAAACTCAATTCGGCCAAGTTCCTCATTCCATACGCCGGTGACCACTACATCTGTCAGCGTAACAAAGGTGACCTCAAAGCTGCTGCCGGTGACATTGGTGCCATATTTCAGCTCCAGCGTCTTGAGGCGGCTATCCAGCCCCGTGAGGTCCACACGGATGCTGGCGTGCGCTGTGTCGGAGTTGTTATGCTCATTCACAGCGCCCCCCACCAAAGCGTTGACCTCCGGCTTGGTGTAGACATCGCCCTGCTGCACAGCATTGAGCGCCAGCGCCCGGATGTCGGAGTGGCTGGTGCCGTTGGTGTTGTGCTCTGCCAGGGCGCTCTCCATCTCCGCCCGGCTCACCGTGTCCAGGGCCGGGGTGATGGTGAAACTGACAACGGAGGCATCCGCTACTACGATGTGCATAATCATGGTGAGCTTGCCGGACACACCGCCATCCGTGGACACCTTTTCTGTGTCGGGGGTGTTGCAGATGGCAATGAGCGTGCCGTCATCGTCAAAGAGGCCCATCTCACGGATAGTGAAACCACCCACGCTGTCATCAATGGTGATTTTCACATCAATCATGTTGGCGTTGGTGGTGCTGACTGCGGCGCTGGCCACATCGCCCTCCCACTTTTTGCCCCGGAGAGCGGTCTGGGCCACGGTGGGCTCATAATACTCACCGCCGCCGTCACCGGCAGCAGCAGTCTTGATGTTGACCTTGCCGCCGTTCAAGATGCACTTGGCGATTAGCGCAGCGCCCGCCGTGGTGATAACGGTGCCATAGTTTTTGGTTTCATTGGGCATAGTGCTTTTTCCTCCTATTCTTGTGGGTAAATCTCCACAGTGTTGTGATACTCCAGAGCACCCACAGCAATGGACTTGCCGGTGCTTTCCATCTCATGGACCATCATGGGCCAGATGTTGACCTCATCCTCATACTCGGTGTAAACGCCGCAGGTGATGGTGCCGTATGACTGCAAAAAAGATGTCATCAGCACCCGCATGTTGGCCGGGCGCACCATGAGGAGCATGTCCAGGATTTCCGCCGCCAGGGCATCCGCATCCGGCAGGACGGTGTAGTCAAGCTGGATGTTGATGGTGTAGTCCACAATGCTCTCCTCATGCCCCAGCTCACCGCAGAGGCCGGTGAGCCAGTTCTTGAGCCAGGGCAGAGTGTAGGGCAGCTCCAAGTTCCACAGGGCCTTGATGCGTGCCTTGCGGACCTCCAGCGTGTCCGTGTCTTTGGGGCGGATATTCAGCTCACGCTCCCACACGGCCACGCCGCTGGCCGTTGCCGTGTCCAGGAATTGGTTGGCAAGGACCAGGGCCAGAGCGTCCCACGCAATGGAGATTTCCGGCTCGTTTGCGGCATTGATGGCTTGAAACTCAAGCACCTCACGGAGCACCGGGGGGAGGTAGTCAAGGAGCTTTCTATCCATTGATGTCCCCCCTCACCGGGATGCTGTCCGCACCCAGCACAAGGTTTTCCTCCTTGCCATTGATCTGCGTGTCAGCAATGTCCGTTATCATGTCGGAGCACTCGGAGAGGATGCGGCTTTCAATCTGGGAGATACGGACGGTCAGGTGGTCCGAAGTGGCCCAGGTGCCCGCCAGCTCTGCAAAGTAGCCGTCAATGACGGCCTCCACATAGCTTTTGATGGCCTCCCAGTTCCAGCCGGAGGCATAGGTCAGATTGAGCGTGATGCTCACCGGCACCGGCTCCACGCCGGTCACATGGACCACATGGCCGATGGGGGCAAGTCCCAGACCCTCCCCGGCGTTCTCGGTGGGGTCCACCGCCGTCTGCACCTCATCAATGAGGGTTTCAGAGGGGGCAGTGTTATTGGATGCCAGCAGCACCAGCTTGACGGTGCCGCCCACCGTCAGCTTTTTGTTGAGCGCCGCCGTGTAGACGGCGGTGAGCCAGGCCGCCACGGGCTCACTGAGCCCCGCAATGGCGCTGGTGTACCAGGCTGTGACAGTAGCATCCGGGATGAGCGTGGACGGCGCAATGTCCCCGTTCCAGACCGGGTGCACCTTGACGGCGGAGATGCCGGGCATGGCTTTCACCTTTTCGATGTAGTCAGCCTGGTTGCCGCCAAAGGCCTGGGACTTGAAGCTGTCAAGGACACGCTGGCGGAAAACCTCCGTGTCCTCCTCATCATCTCCGGGGATTAGCAGCTCCACCAGCTCTGCATGGGTCAGCCCGTCCACATACTCAATGGGGATGAGCTGGCCGGTGTAGCCGTTGGCCTGGGCCCCTGCTGTTTCGCAGGTGACCCGGTGGCTCAGGCCGGTGGCGGTGTCCTCGGAGGTGTCCATGCGGGCCGTCACCACAAAGTTTAGGTCCTCGCAGGAGAAACGGGTGCCCACCGGCACCTCAATGTTAAACTCCGCCCGGAACACTGCGGCGCTGGGCGGGTAGGGGCCCATGTTACGGTCAGCGGCCCGCTTGATGAGATATTCACGGGGCGCTGTTGCCAGGTATGTGGCAGTGAAAACGAAGTCCAGCCCAATGTAGAGCTGGGCCAGCTCCGCCATGGACGGAGCCACACCGTTCATCACCATGGAGCCCTCCCGCTTGTCGATGCCGGAGGACACCCTGGCCAAGGCGCTGGCCAGCAGCGCCTCATAGGTCTTGGTTTCAAACATGGTTAAATCTCAACCTCCTTTGTGGCCTCCAGCTCTCCATAAATGGTGTAGACGGTAAAGCGGACCAGCACGGACTTTCTGCCGGTTTCAAAGGTCCAGTCATCCACGCCGGTGATGCGGTCATCCTGCATCAGGGCATCCGTGATGCGCCTTTTCATCTCACTCATGGCGTAGTCCATAGGTTGGCCGATCAGGTCAACCAGCTCGGAGCCATAATTGCGGGAATAGATAGGGTAGGCATAGCGCTCCACATTGAGGATGAGATAGACCGCTTGGCGCAGGGCCTCCCGCTTGTCGGTCATGCCCGCCACCCGCTGCCCCTCAATGTCCAGCTTGTGAGTATAGCTGGGCTGCTCCTCCAGCTCAAAGCCGATGAGGTCAAGGTTTTCTCCAGTTGTCGGTAGCGTTCCCATCAAGGTGCCTCCCATCTGTCCAGGACAATGTATTTTTGCCCGCCATCACAGGAGATGAGGATGACCTTTTCCCCTGCCTTGAGGGCCAGGTGCACCTTAAAGGTTTTCCTGCCCTTGTAGGCGTGCTGGTGGGCGGCAAAAGCGGCCTCTCCGCTGCCGCCGCTTTGGCTTTCCGTCTGGTGGTCCACCGTCATGTCCACATTGAAGTCCCGGACATTGTTGGTGAGGATGAGCTGGGCATCCGTCAAGGTCTTTTTCTGGTCCACCTGGATTTTCAGCGGGGAGGCGGATGTCACAGTGCCAAAGCTCACGGCCATGGGGCCGTCCGCCTTGACCGCCTCCACCGCCGCCTGTTTCACAGCACGGACCAGCTCATTGATGTCAAGCGACAAATGTACCACCTCGCATTTTGAGCTCCATGAGGTGCTGCCCATCGTTGAATGTGTGCTTGACCTGTTCGGCCATGAGGTAGTTGGACACATTGATGTCACCCAGGCCCAGCATGACCACCAGCAGCGTGCCCGCCCTCACACGGATGTCACCAAGGACATCCTGGAGCTTGAGGGTGCGGGTCTTGGTGTTGTAGAGGTCCAGGAGAGCGTCCGCCATCGCCTTGGCGTTGGCCTTGCTGTCCAGTTTCTCATAATATTGCAGGACACCCCATTGATTGATGTGGGAGCCGTCCTGGGCAATATAGATTTCCCGCTTGCCGGTTTCCTTGTTCTCATAGGAGAGCTTGATTTTGTCATAGGTCTGGGTGGCAATGGAGCTCTTATAGTCGTAGTCACCGGCGGTGTCCTCATCCACAAGCATGTTGAGTTTCATGTTGCCCAGGCTCTTGAGGGTCAACTTTCCAACATTGTCATAGAGCACATACATCTGCCCGGTGGCCTTTAGGGTTTCGTCCAGGGCGTTTTGGATGATGTCAAACAGGGTTTGATTGTCCTCCACACGGCTGGCGATCTTGTAGCCCGTGTCCTCAAGCTCTCCCACATTGAGCTGGAAGTCCTCCGCCACCATTTTGATGACCTCAGAGGCCGTCTTGTTGGTGTAGACATAGGTATCTTTATTCTTGAGGTAATAAAGCTGGTCATACACCACGCACTTGATGACATTGGGGTTGTTGCCCTTGCGGGATTTCTCAAAGACAAAGCCATAAAAGACGGGGGTGCCGTCCACGGAAAAACGGCAGGGGTCCCCCTCTTGAAAGCTCAGGCCTGGGGTCTTTACCACCTCAAAGGTGAGCTTGCCCGGCTGGCCTTTGCGTTCCCACTCAATGGTGACACCCTCCACCGTGGGTGGGTACATGATATTGCTACCATGTTGTATCAGCAGCTCATAGCTCATGGGATGGTGAGCACCTGCCCAGGATAGATGAGGTTGGGGTTGCTGATTTTGTCCGTGTTGGCCCCGTAGATTTTGGTGTACTGGGCCCCAGCGCCATAATACTTGGCGGAGATGGCCCAGAGGGTGTCACCCTTTTTCACGGTGTAGGTCTTAGCGGAGGGGGCCGTGCTGGCATCCCGCTCCTTTTCCACGGTCACGGTCTGCTTGCCCGTGTCGGTGCTGGGCTGTTCGACCTTGGCCGTTTTCGTGCCGTAGGAGCGCCATTGCTTGAGGTTGATGTCCACGCTGACATCCAGGCCCTCCTTGGCATCCTCCGTGATGTTGTAGTCCTCCACGCTCACGGTCATGTTGGTGTCGAACAGCCGCCGTCCATCCGGGGAGCGCCGCACCAAAATAAACTGGGTGGTGCCCTTGGAGGTCTTGAGCCGTTCCAACACGCCCATGTAGTAGGACGGGGACCGGCTGCCGGTGAGCATTGAGAGCGTCACCGGCAGCACGATCTCACTCAGCCCAGGGGTGCGGAGGAAATTGATCTCACCCTCATTGAGCAGCGTGAGCGTCTTATTTTTGCCCTTGATTTTTACGGTCAGCTTGGCGGGAGTGGGCCACTCCACGCCACCCAGGTAACAGGAATAACTCATGCGTGCACCCCCTCAGCAGCGGTGACCAGCGCCTCAGTAAAGCCCTCGGTGAGCTGGCTGATAACGCCGTCCAGATCAGCACTGCCGTCAATTCTGTTGGTCATGCCGGTCATGTCAATCTTGACCTCTGCGGTGGTGAAACGGTTGATTGCATCCCTTTCTGCGATGTCCCGCAGGTATTCAAGCTGTTCCTCTGTCACGGCCAGAGCATCAGCGGTCTTGCCGGTATTGTCGGCGGTCAGCCCGGTGTTGTCAGCAATGCTGCTCAGGTCAAAACCGCTGCCAAGGTCCGTGCCGCCGGTGCCGCCTCCGCCGAAGTCAAAGAAACTGCTCACCTTATCAGCCACACCGTCACCCCACGATGCACCGGCCTTGAAAGCATCAGAGGCCCAGCCATCCGTGAATGTGTCAAAGGTGTTGTAGCCTTTGGTGAAAGCGTCCCCAATGTTCTGGTACTCCTCAACACTGCCATAGGCCTCCGCCGATTTTGCGGCGTATTCATCCGCCTTTGCGGAAATGCCGGAGTAGTCAAACTCGACAAAGGGCAGCTTGTTCAAAGCCGCACAGATGCCCTCTACAACGGTGAGGGCGGTAGACAGCAGGCCGTAAAACCAGCCTTGCACATTGGAGATGACATTGTGGAAAGCGGTGCCGATGTTGGAGCAGCAGGCACCCAGAGCGTTCCAGATGCCAATGGCCACATTGGCCACCACAAGCATGGCGTTCCACACGGCTTGAATGGCCACATTGATGCCGCCGGTGATAACTCCAAAGCCCGTGGCCGCCACGCCGGTGGTCTTAGCAATCCAGTTGCACAGGGCAATGATGCCCGCCACAAGGGCGATGACCCCCACCACTATCCAGGTGATGGGGCAGGCCAGCAGAGCCGCATTGAGGCCGTACTGTGCCGCCGTAGCGGCAAAGGTTGCCCCGGTGCTCATGGCAAGTGCGGCAGCATGGACCTTTTCCTGAAAAGCGGCTTGAGCTTTCAGCCCGTTTTGAATGGCCTGAGCTATGTTGAGAGCCAGCACAATGCCATAGTAAATGCCCAGAGCGGTGGCAGCTGCCATGATAATGGGCTCAATCACAGACCAATTATCAACGACTGCGGAGCCAACATTGAACAGCACCCCCAGCAATGCGGCGCCAACAGTGGCAATCATGCCAAAGGCCCGCAGTGCACCGTTGACAACTTTATCAAACTGCTCACTGTTTGCAATGGCATTGAGCTTTTCAAGTATTGGCGTTAGGGCAGAGAGCGCCCGATTTTGCATGTTGGTCCAGATTTGCGCCCAGGTCATGGGCATACTCTCAAACTTGGCGTTGGTTTCATCTGCCACAGAGAAAAGGGCGTTTTTGACCACCTCGGCGGTGACCTGGCCCTCCTGGGCATATTGCTTGATGGAGCCCTCTGCAATGCCCATGTACTGCTCAATGGCTCTGGCGATGCCGGGCGCATTTTCAAGGATGGAGTTTAGCTCCTCGCCTCTCAGAGCGCCTGCCGCCATTGCCTGGGTGAGCTGGAGCATGGCCGCCGCCTGCCCTTGGGCGGATGCGCCGCCAATGGTAAACTGGCGGTTGACCTGCTCCATGAAAGCAATGAGTTCATCATTGGAGGTGAAAGCGGCCCCAGCGTTTGCGCCCATGCTGGCAATAGCAGATGCCGTGTCAAGGTAGGCAGCTCTGGAGCGCTGGGCAGAGGCCATGATTTTGGCCTCCAGAGCCTCAACACTACCGCCGTCATCAACTATGAAGTTGAGGCGGGCGGTGGTACTGGTCATCTGGTCAGAGAGCTCTATGAGCTTTTTGAGGCCAACACTTGCGCCGATGGTGGCCGCCAGATTTTTGGCTTTGCCCACCATGTCATCCAGTGCGTCATTGCCGCCCCGGATGCTGGCATTGAGCTGTTGTTCTGCTTGGGTGCTCTGGCGGATGTTTCGTGTGACCTGTTGCTCCTGCTGGGCCGCACGGCGGTAGTTTTCCTCCATCTCACGGACGGCAAGATTGACCTCTCCCAGGCCAGCCCTCGCTTGGTTGAGGAGGCGCACATCAACAGCATTGGCACTCGCATCCTGCATCTGCTCAAAGCTGTGCAGGGTAATATCCAGAGCCCTTGTGATGTTCTTGAGCACGCCAGTTACTTGGTCATTGAGAACCATTTGGGACCGTATTGTGGCCACAAGTCCACCTCCTTTCGTGGGGAATAAAAATAGCGCCCCCACTTACTGTGAGGGCGCTAAAAGCGCTTAGTGCTTAAAACATGGCACGGACAAAGTTCTTGTAAACCTTGTCATCCATTTCAAGCAGGCTGTTTTTTCCGTCTTTGAAACGGACCGCAACAGTGACGGTGCTCTTGTTTTTTGCGGATAGCCCTGCCAGCAAGCCAACGGGTCCTAACAGAGCCGCACCAACGGCACCTCTTGCAATGCCGCTGGCAGCGCTTTTGCGGGTATCCTCTGTGATGACATCATAGCTGTCCACGCCAAACTTATCCAGGAGGATGTAGTTTTTGCGGTCAACATAGATTTGCACCACGCCGCCAATGCCGGTGATGGGTTTTCCCATGTAGTCACCAGCGATGACCATATTTTTTGCTCCCATGATGTAGCCCTCCTTGGTGTTGATAACACCATTTTAGGCTAAATTAGTTCACAATGTCAAGAGCTGGAGCCAAAAGTGCTATCTGCGCTTTCGGTTTGCTTTGTTCTTGAGTTCCGCCTCTTTTTTCCGCTCCGCCGCACAGCGGGCATCAATAGAGGCGATGACAAAAGCACGCTCCTTGACGGGCAGGCTCAAAAACTTGGACGGCTCCCAGCCAAACTTTTGCAGACAGAAGTGTGCATAGCTGGCCTCTGGGTCACCGTCCTCTATTAGTTTTTTGCCTCATCAACCAGCTCATTCTCAGTCTTGAAACCGTTGAGCTGGAAAACTTCCGTCACATAGTCATCAAACTCACCGCCGATGAGCAGCTTGCCCAGCAGCTCCTCCGGTTTGGCAACACCCCAGTCATTCTGGAGCTCTGCGTTGCTCAGGTCCGGGAACACCGTGCAGCGGGCGCACACCTTGGCTTGGAAAGCGTAGCTATCAAGCTGCTGGGTGTACTGGCCCTTTTTGCCGGGCACCGGCACCTGCCGGACGCAGGAGTTGCGGATGCGGGCGTATTCATCAGCGGAGATGCAGCAGATTTCCCACAACATGGGCTTGCCATCCTCCCCCTTGAAACGGGGGGAGGCGGCAAACTTGTAGTTTTCGATCTGCTCAACATTGGCGTGCATAAATGCGGACAGGTTACTCATGGATGATTTCCTCCTTTAGTTTGCCGCCCTTACATATAGGACGGGTTGGTGTGCTTTTCGGGGCGGGTGAAGCTGTCGCAGTAGCCCTCAAGGGTCTGCTCCACAAAGTCACCCTCTGCGTTGAACATGGACAGCAGCACATCACCGTCCAGCACGCAGTTGTTGTAAATCTTGGTGCTCCGGCCAACGGAGGTGGCGGGGTCATCGTTGGAGGTCTGGATGTCAAAGGTAGGCATCACACCCGTCTTGATGAAGTCCTCAACCACCTGGTCAAAGATTTCCGTGCACTTATAGACCGTCATGGAGAAAGCCAGGGCAATGGTTTGGGCCTTGTGGCCGATCACGGGATTGCCCAGACGGTAGACTTCCTTGGTGTTGATGGAGGCCTTGCCCTCAAACTCCTTGGCCATCAGCATGGAGTAGCGGGTGCCGTTCAGCGTCACAAAGCACTCAGCAAAGTTGGCGCTCACGGCATCCTGGGTGTTCATAGAGATTTTGTCAGCCATGTGTCACAATCCTCCTTTACTGAATGATAACGCTCATGTAGAGCTGGGCCATGGCGTTGATGATGTTGAGGCCGTTGATGGTCAGCAGCACTGCCTTTTTCTTGTCACCCTGCTCACAGGTCACCGTGTCGGGGTCAAAGTTCTCAACAGCACGGATTTTCTCAAGCTCCTGGATGAGCTTGACCACATCGCCCCACAGGGAGGCACGGCCAGAGGCATCATTGGGCACGGTGCCAACATAGCGGGTGTTGAACAGCACCGCCGTGTCATTGGCGATCTGGTCACACACACGGATGGTCTGGTTGGACTGAAAAACCTCTCCCTTGGTGTCGGAGAGGGTCAGCAGGGTGTTGATGTCCTCCAGCACACGGGTGACCCCGTTGACATTGTGGAACATAAACTTGCCCGCCTTGAGAGCCGCCTCAAGCGCTGCCTGGGTGTATTCGGTGTCCAGAATGAGCTCACCGTCATACTTGGCATTGGTGAGGGACTTGTTGACGGCCACGCCAGCATGTGCGCCGGTAGTCCAGTAGACCACCGCCTGGGTGTCCACATTGGCAATGGTGGCGTGGGTGGCGGTGTTCCACACGCCAATCACGCCCTCATAGTCAGCGCTGGGTTTCCAGGCCACAAGCTGGAATTTGGCACCCACCTCATCCCTCATGCGCTGGGTGTACTTGACATACAGATTGACCACGGTGCTCTCCGTGACCGGGCAGCACAGGGTGTTGAAAGCATAGGCCTCCAGCTTATCCAGGAAAGCCTGGTGGTCCTCGCCGGTGACTGCCGCATCATCAGCGCCGCCGGTCAGCTTGGTGCCCGCAGTGGCCTCCAGCGTGGCGCTGGTCTTGAAAACCACATAGTCATTGGCCACCAGATCAGTGGCCGCCTTGACCGTCTGGGTGTCAACACACTGGCCGTCCAGGTAGGTGCTCACATCCCATGCGCTGGTGTCATCGACATTGGAGGCGATGACAATAGAGAGGTCATTGCCACGCACACCGGGGTACTTGGCATCCGCATAGGTGCAGCTTGCCTTTTCGCCGTTGCCCAACCGCCAGCAGTAGACGGTGGTGGCGTGCTGGAAAATCTCACGCAGGGCCAGCAGCTTGGGGTGGTCATACCCATAGCCGAAGATGGCCTTGCTGTTTTTCTGAAACTCACCAGAGGTGACGGGGAAAACCTCACCCTCCGGGCCCCAGCTCAGAACAAAGGGCGCTGCCGCATAGCCTCTGTCAGACAGAGTGGCGGATGCCTTTGCCACGCTGGAGAAATTGATGTAGCTGCCGGGCAGGACCTTGTTCTGGGTCAGCCAGTTACCTCCGCCAAGAGCCATTTATCTCACCTTGCCTTTCATAAACTTTTCAATCAGCGCATCCACCTCATTCAAGGTGTAGGTCTTGCCATCCTCCAGCAGTGCGCCGATCAGGTCCCGCCGGTGGACATATCTCTGAGAGGCCACCAACTGCGCCTTGGTAAAGGCGGCGGCATTGGCCTCCGTGGTCTGGGTTTTTGCCATTGGCTTATCCCTCCTCATTGATTTTGAGAGTTTCCATGTTCTCCTGCTCCAGCGGGACACGGACGAAGTGGTCATAGCTCAAAAGTACATGCAGGACATCCTCCGCCAGTGTCCACTCACAGCCGGTGGCGTGGATGATGTCCCCCTCCGGGGTTGTGATGCTCCCCAGGACAAAGGACAGCCGGTGTGCCATGCCATAGCACTCCGCATCCCCGGCCTTGGGGTAGTAAATCACATCCACCGTGGGTGTCCGCTTGTACCTCTGGCCCACCTCTTTGGCGTGACCGGCACCAGGCATGATGACATTAAAATCTCCGGGCTTGAGCCCTTGCTTGACATTCCCGCCATGCACCTGGGCGGCAGGAAAAGCGGCATGGAGCGCAAGGCTCACGCCGTCATAGATGCTGTTGAAATTGATTTCAGCCATTGAATACCTCCCGCAGCAGGGCCTCCAGTTTTCTCTCGATCACGCCCGGCGCAAGCCTCTCAAGGTCCTGCTCGGACAGGGTGAGGAAATACTGGCCCGGCACCCAGCCGTCACCGCCCCGTGTTCGGTGGCCAAACTCAACATAGCTGGCATATTCCACAGGGTTGATGACCTCAATGGTGTAGGCGTTGCCGGACTTTCTGACTGGCAGTGCCTCAGCGTAGGCTTTCGCATCATTGCTGCCGCCTCTGCTGGCAGCATCCGCTTGGGTTTTGGATGTCCAGCCCCGGCGCAGGGTGCCGCCCTTTTTGCCACTGGATTTTGGGTACTGCCCCACAGGTGTGCGGGGGATGACCAGCGCCAGCAGGCGGGCGGCCAACTCCTTTGACACCTCCGTGCAGAAACGGTCCATGTCCATGCTCTGGAGCGTGGCCAGACTGTCACGGAGGCGCTGGAGCTGCTTATAATCGCAGTTTCCCCAGTTCATCAGGCCCACTCCTTGAAAAGCTCCAGCGGCACCTCTTGGTGGCAGCTATACACTGCGCTCTTGCCGCTCCGTTCATAGTCACGGGTCATGCCGTTCTGGGTCACTGTGATTTTAGACCCCTCCGGGATGTCCACGGAGGGGTCAATGTAGAGCACCACGCTTTGGGCCACCTGGGCGGCCTCCTCGTTGGGCTCTGTACTCACCACAGACTTGTGGGAAATGCGGCAGCGGATGTCTGCCGCCAGGATGCGCTCCTGGGGCTCCGTGCGGCCATTGGCGGGATTGAGCACCCCGTCCAGCACGGTGATGGTCGCTTTGCCCACCCAGAGGCTCTGCACGGCCTTTTTGTGGGCGGGGCTCCCCACTACCATCTCATCCTCCGAAAAGCCGCCAGCGTACTCTCAGGCGGGCGCATGAGCCCTGCAAGCAGGGCATCAAAGCGGGCCTCAGCGCTGCTGGCTCCATCACTGGCTCCAGCAAAGGTGATGGCCACATCACCCTCCGTGATGCTCTTGGCCGGGGCGGAGAAGTCAAAGCCCTCCAGCCCGTCCAGACCACCGGCGGCTTTCTTATCATAGAGGAATTGCCCGGCCACCATATCCACATGGACATAGAAAAGGCCATCCGGCAGCACCCTTTGATTGATGTCTGCCAGGATGTCCTTTTCACACTTGTCTATGAGGAAATTGAGGCCGGTTTCGTCATTGTCCGTGACGGTGTAGCCCAGCATGGCCAGCCGGGACACCACGGCCTCATACACGGTCATGGTTTAGCCTCTGGACTTGATGCGGGCGATGGGGATAACCTTGTGGTTGATGTAGGAGCGCTGGCTCTCGGTGGCCTCACCAGAGTGGACCAGAGCCCAGTTGGCACCATCGGACAGCTCTGCATCCGTGGGGGAGAGGGTGGTCTGGCTGGTCTTTTCGTAGGAGATG
>ENA-UOIW01000467-UOIW01000467.1-human-gut-metagenome-genome-assembly--contig:-P58-NODE-467-length-33258-cov-32.636930_pt1 | contig 33258 bp, 34 predicted proteins | sample MGYA00242334_ERZ723881 | MGnify/ENA metagenome assembly ERZ723881 | reverse complement strand
GTCAGCTGGCGAAGATCATCCAGACCTCCAGCGGCGACCGCAAGATCCCCGTGGTGGCTACCAAGGGTACCGCATCCTGGATCGATGAGGAGGGCGCATATCTGGAGAGCGATGACTCCTTCGGTCAGGTGTCCATCGGCGCTTACAAGCTGGGCACCATGATCAAAGTTTCTGAGGAACTACTCAATGACAGCGTCTTTGACCTGGAGAGCTACATTTCTCGTGAGTTTGCCCGCCGTATCGGCGCTAAGGAGGAGGAAGCGTTCTTTACCGGGGACGGCTCCGGCAAGCCTCTGGGCGTGCTGGCGGCCACCGGCGGAGCGGAAACCGGGGTGACTGCGGCATCTGCCACAGCTATCACTGCCGATGAGCTGATCGACCTGTTCTACTCCCTGAAAGCTCCTTACCGCAGAAACGCTGTGTGGGTGCTGAATGATTCCACCATCAAGGCCATCCGCAAGCTGAAGGACAACCAGGGTCAGTACCTGTGGCAGCCTTCCCTGACTGCCGGTGCGCCTGACCTGCTGCTTGGAAAGCCGGTACGTACCTCGGCTTTTATGCCCGCCATTGCCGCAGACGCCAAGACCATCGCCTTCGGTGATTTCAGCTATTACTGGATCGCTGACCGCCAGGGACGCTCCTTCAAGCGTCTGAACGAGCTGTATGCCGCTACCGGCCAGGTAGGTTTCCTTGCTTCCCAGCGCGTGGACGGCAAGCTGATCCTGCCGGAGGCCATCAAGGTGCTGGCGCAGAAATCTGCGGGCTAATAAAAGGAGGCGGCGGTGATGGAAGAACTGCTCTCGAAAGTAAAAGCCAATCTCATTCTGGAGCATTCGGCGGATGATGAACTTCTAAAAGGCTACATCACCGCCGCTGTTTCCTATGCGGAAAGCTACCAGCATATCCCGGAGGGTCACTATACAGACAATGCGATGCCGGCCACTACCGAACAGGCGGTGATCATGCTGGCATCGCATTTCTATGAATCCAGGGACGGCTCCACAGGCGGCTTCTTCGCAGACAACACCAATGCGGCGCAGCAGGTGTGGAACACGGTCAACCTTCTCTTACGGCTTGACCGGGATTGGAAGGTGTGAGTATGAGCTTTGGCAAGATGAACACCTTCATTTCCATCATAGAGAAACAGTTTACACAAGATGAGGACGGCTTCAAGACGGAAACGGATGTGACGGTAGCTGAGGTGCGAGCATACCGGGAAGGTCGGCATGGCAGTGAGAAATGGGCGAACATGGCGTCCTTCTCCACTGCCACCGACCTTTTTCGGTTACGAGTGATCCCAGATGTGGAAATCACCACAGATATGCGAATCCTCTGCGATGGGCATACCTTTGAGATCACTTCTGTGGAGGATGTCAAAGGCAGAGGGATGTATCTGGAGGTGCTGGGGACGGAGGTGAAAGCGGGTGGCTAAGGTTCAAATGAAAATGCCGGAGGACTTTCTGATGAAGGTGTCCCGGCTGGCGGATAAGACGGATGAGATCATCCCGAAAGTGCTGGAGGCAGGCGCAGAGGTCGTGGAAGACAAGGTGCGCTCCAACCTGCAGTCTGTCATTGGCAGCGGGACAAAGTATGACTCCAAAAGCACCGGGGAGCTTTTACGCTCCCTTGGCACTTCTCCCGCCCTGCAGGACAGGAACGGGGATTTTGACATAAAGGTGGGCTTTTCCGAGCCTCGTTCGGACGGCGACAGCAATGCCAAGATCGCCACCATTTTGGAATACGGCAAAAGCGGTCAGCCTGCAAAGCCGTTTCTGAAGCCCGCCCGGTCGGCATCCAAAAACGCCTGTATCAGCGCCATGAAGGCAAAGCTGGACGAGGAGGTAGAGAACCTTTGAGTTTACTTTCGGAACTGAAAACTGTGATAGAGGCGATCGGCCTGCCTGTGGAGACGGGCGTGTTCTCCGATGAACCGCCGGAGGAATATGTGGTAGTCACGCCACTTGCGGACACCTACGAGCTTCATGCGGATAACCTGCCGGAATACGAGACCCAGGAGGCACGGCTCTCCCTGTTCTCCAGGGGCAACTATCTGAAGCGGAAAAAGCAGCTTTCCAAAGCCCTGCTTGCCGCTGATTTTACCATTACGGACAGACGGTATATCGGGCATGAGGACGATACCGGCTACCACCACTACGCCATTGATGTGGCGAAACTGTATAGATTGGAGGAATGAGATATGGCTACCATTGGCCTTGATAAACTTTTCTATTCAAAAATCACGGAGGATGAGGATGGCAACGAGACCTACGCCACTCCGGCATCCCTTGCGAAAGCCATGACCGCAGAGCTTTCCGTGGAGCTTGCGGAGGCAACGCTGTATGCGGATGATGGCGCTGCGGAGGTGGTGAAGGAGTTCCAGAGTGGCACCCTCACCCTTGGCGTGGACGATATCGGCGCGGCCGCTGCGTCTGACCTGACGGGAGCGGTGATCGACCAGAACGGCGTCATCATCTCCGCCAGCGAGGACGGCGGCGCACCTGTCGCCATTGGATTTCGCGCAAAGAAAGCAAACGGCAAGTACCGATACTTCTGGCTGTATAAGGTGAAGTTCGGCATCCCCGCCACCAACCTGACCACCAAGGGCGAGAGCATCGAGTTCTCCACGCCCACCATCGAGGGGACGGTCATGCGCCGCAACAAGGTGGACGGCCAGGGCAAGCACCCCTGGAAAGCCGAGGTCACCGAGGGGGATGCTGGCGTGTCCGCATCGACTATCACCAACTGGTACCAGGAAGTCTACGAACCGTCCTATGCAGCCGCTGCTGCGGCATCGCTGGACGGCGAAGGTTAAGGAGGATTTGAACTATGGATGAAAGAACAGCAATGGTCACCATCGGCGGCGTGGAATATGAGATGCTTCTGACTACACGCGCCACCAAGCTGATCGCAGGACGCTACGGGGGCTTAGAGAACCTTGGCGAGAAGCTGATGAAAGCGGAGAATTTTGAAATGGCGCTGGACGAGATCGTTTGGCTGATTACGCTCCTTTGCAACCAGCCTATCCTCGTCCATAACCTAAAACACCCGGAGGACAAAAAGCCGGAGCTGACTGCCGATGAGGTGGAGCTTCTCACCTCCCCGATGGAACTGACGGATTACAAGGATGCCATCATGGAGGCGATGTACCGGGGTACCAAGCGGAAGGTGGAAAGTGAGCCGGAGGGAAAAAACACGGCGGCCGGGTAAGCGATGAAGAATTGTTTACCCGGCTTTTGTATTACGGCATGGCCCATCTGAATCTGTCACAGGATGAGGTGTGGCTCATGCCGTTTGGCTTGTTTATGGACCTCTGGGAATGCCATAAGCAGTTTATGGGGATCGCAAAGCCGAAGCAGGTGCTGACCATTGACGATGTGATTCCCTATGGAATCTAACGCAGGAAGGAGGTGCAGACCGTGGCGGATAATTTCGGTCTGAAGATCGGCATTGAGGGCGAGAAGGAATTTAAAAAGGCCTTGTCCGAGATCAACCAGTCCTTCAAGGTGCTGGGTTCCGAGATGAAGCTGGTTTCCTCGCAGTTTGACAAAAACGATAAGTCCGTTCAGGCACTTTCCGCAAGGAACACTGTGCTAAATAAGGAAATCGAGGCACAGAAAAACAAGGTGGAAACCCTGCGGGCCGCCCTCCGGAACGCCGCAGATTCCTTTGGGGAGAACGACCGCCGCACGCAGAACTGGCAGATCCAGCTCAATAACGCAGAAGCCGCCTTAAACAGCATGGAGCGGGAGCTTTCCGATAATGAGCGGGCCATAGAAGCCCTTTCCCGGGAGGAAACAGACGCAGCGGACGCTACGGAACGTCTCTCCCAGGAGATCGCCCGGCAGGAGGATGCGCTTGCAGGGATGAAGCGCGCCTATTCCAACGCCGTGCTGCAGTACGGCAAAGGCTCCGGCGAGGCAAAGGAACTGGAAGGACGCATCTCCCGGCTTTCCGGGGAACTCCGGGAAAACCGGGAGCGGATGAAGGATGCCGGGGATGTGGCGGAGGATCTTGGCGATTCGCTGGAGGATGCCTCCGAAGGGGCGGATAAATTAGGCTCCGGCCTTTCGGTAGCCACGGTGGCGATGGGCAACCTCATCGCCTCCGGCATCCAGGCGGCATTAAACGGCATCAAAGAGCTTGGCAGCGCCATCTGGAACCTGGACGAAGCCACGGAGGAATACCGGGTAGCCCAGGGCAAGCTGACCACCGCCTTTGAGGCGGCCGGCTACAGCGGCGAGGCGGCGCAGAAATCTTACAACGAGTTTTACAAAATCCTTGGCGATACGGACACGGCCACGGAAGCGTCACAGCTGTTGGCACAGCTTGCTCAAAACGAGCAGGACATCACCAAGTGGACGAACATTGCCGCAGGCGTTTACGGCACATTCGGCGACGCCCTTCCCATCGAAGGCATGATCGAGTCGGCAAACGAGACTGCCAAGGTGGGACAGGTCACGGGCTCCCTGGCGGACGCCTTAAACTGGGTAGGTATCAGCGAGGACGAATTCAACGAGAAGCTGGCGGCCTGCTCGGATGAGAGCGAACGGAACCGTCTCATCATGGAGACCCTCTCCGGGGCGTATGACGAGGCAAGCGGCGCGTTTTACCGCAACAATGAGGCGCTGGTGGCTTCCAGGGAGGGACAGGCGCAGCTGGATGAGACCCTTGCGGGGCTTGGGGAAACCATCTCCAATGTGAAGAACAGCCTGCGGGCGGAGTTCCTTCCCGCCATTTCTGAGGTCATCTCTGCCTTTACCGATATGATAAACGGTGTGGACGGTGCGGATGAAGCCTTTGCGGGAGCCATCACGGGGCTTGTGAATACGGCGGTTTCCATGCTGCCGCAGTTTGTGGACACCGGGATGCAGATATTGACCTCGCTTCTTTCTGGCATCATCCAGAGCCTTCCTGCTGTGGTGGAGGGCGCGGCGCAGATCATTGTTACTCTTGCACAGGGAATTGCAGAAGCTGTCCCTACCTTGATTCCGCAGATCGTCCTTGTGGTGACGCAGATCGTGCAGACTCTGATTGAAAATTTACCCATGATCCTGGACGCTGCCCTGCAGCTGATTTTGGGACTGGCACAGGGGCTTTTAGACGCTATCCCTGTTCTGATTGCGGCTTTGCCCGCCATCATCACGGCGCTTGTGGAATTTATCGTCGGGGCTATCCCCCAGATCATCGACGCCGGGATACAGCTGCTGACCTCCCTGATTTCCGCACTGCCGGAGATCATCACGGCCATTGTGGCGGCAATCCCACAGATCATCGACGGGCTGGTGACGGCGATCCTTGGCAGCATCCCGCAGATTATTGATGCCGGAGTAAACCTGCTGATCTCCTTGATTCAGAACCTGCCCACCATCATTACTACCATTGTAGGGGCGATCCCACAGATCATTACAAGCATCATCAATGCCCTTGTCGGGAACATTGACAAGATCATCCTGGCCGGCGTACAGCTTTTTGTGGCCCTGATCGCCAATCTTCCGAAAATCATCGTGGAAATCGTAAAGGCGGTGCCGCAGATCATTTCTGCCATCGTGAAGGGCTTTGCCGGCGGCGTGTCCCAGATGGCAAATATCGGCCTGAACCTTATCAAGGGCATCTGGAACGGCATCGGGAATGCGGCAAGCTGGCTGTGGAACAAGGTCAGCGGCTTCTGCTCGAACCTGCTCAGTAAAATCAAGGGCTTCTTCGGCATTTCCTCCCCGTCCAGAGAAATGGCGTGGGTGGGCGATATGCTGACCCAGGGACTTGCAGGCGGTATCGAGGATGGCGCGGGCGCGGCCATCAGTGCCGCAGAGGATTTGAACAACGGCATCCTTGGCGTGATGAACGGGCTGGCAGCGGATATGCAGTCGGCAGTTCCGTCGAACTTTGCCTTTGACGCAAGCGGGACGGTCGGCTCTGTTTCCGGCAGCATGGGAGGCGCAGGCGGTTCCTCTTTCGGAACACTGATTACCATCCAGCAGATGATTGTCCGCAGCGAGGACGATATCCGCAGGATCTCCCAGGAGCTTTACAACCTGATCCAGACCGGTTCCCGCGCCCAGGGAAGATTTAGTACAGCTTAAGGGAGGGATATGCTTTGGGCTTTTCATACAACGACATTACTTCAAAGAGCATGGGGCTGAAAGCAAGGCTGACCTCCTGGCAGGTCAGCGGGCGGCTCCGCAACTTTACCACGACCGTTCCCGGAAAGTATGGCGTTACCGACTTCGGTGCGGACTTTGACTACCGGGAGATCGTGGTTTCCTGCAGCATCTTTCCAAGGCACAGCTTTCCCGCCCTGGTTTCCACGCTGGATGATATTGCGGCGTGGCTTGACCCGGTGGGCGGTTTGAAGCAGCTGATTCTGGATGATGTGCCGGACCGGTATTTCATGGCAAGACTGAACGCTGCGGTAGAGTGCGAACGGCTCCTGCGCTCCTCCGGCAGCTTTGAGCTGACCTTTTTCTGCCCTGACCCCTTTGGCTACGCCATCGAGGATGAAAACTTTTCTGTCACGGCGGAGGGCAGTCATACCATAACCCGGCATACCGGGAACATGGAGTCGAATCCCATCTACCGCATTGAGGGAGAAATTACCTCCGGGGCGGGAAACTATATCAGCATTACGACCAACGGGCAGGAATTAAAGATCGTTAACGCCACCCTTGCGGCGGGCGAAACGCTGGTGGTGGATACCGACCGCATGACTGCCTATGTAGAGGATGAAAACGGCGTCACGGTGCGAAACGGGCTGCCGTATCTGGAGGAACTGAATTTTCCCACGCTTTCTGTGGGCGACAATACTGTCTCCGTGGCAGCGTCAAACGCTGTGTTTACGGGGCTTGAAATACAGGCAAGGAGCAGATGGAGGTGAGCGGCGATGGCACTAAAGACGATACTGAATCAACAGACAGACTTCACAGGCGAGTTCCCGGTCGAGTGGGCAAAAAGCGGCCTGTGGCGGATGAATGAATCCGCTCCCGATGAAAACAACAACCTTCTGGATTCCTCCGGTGCGGGAAGACCTGCCTTCATTAACAACTGGAGCGGCACCACCGCATCTATGCGGAGCGGGCAGAAAGGCAATTACTTTCGTTTTAACATCAATAATCCTGCCACAGAGCAGACCTATCTGAAGGTCGCCAATGACGGCAGCATTTTCGCAGAGCTTGGAGGGCGTATCCTCTGCGGCGGCTGGATGAACCCCACCACCTATTCTGTAGGAAACACCTACTGCCCGATCTTCAACACAAGATACGGTCCCGGTCAGCCGATCTTCTACCTCTCCCTTTTCCGAGGCAGGCCGAGGGTCATGCTCTATGACGATACCGGCTTCCTGATTCTGGATGAAACGGTCACGCCGCCCTTCTCCCTGGTAAACGGCGGCTGGTATTTTATCGTCTGCCTGATCGAGCCGGATAACAAAACGGCACAGTATGTAGTGGGCGACCGTGAAAGCGGCACGGTGTGGGCATCGGAGGTTTTCACCTTTACCGGGGAACTGAACCGCTCCTGCACAGCGGATCTGATCCTTGGAATGCACGCCGATTCCTACTGGTATGCCGGAGGGCTGGACGACTGGTTTTTAGACTGCGATACCTCACTTACCGCAGAGGACTTGATGGACTATTTCCGCTCCTCCCTGATGGCGAACGCCGGGGACACCTCCGGGAGCGTGGACGGCATTACCGAGCCGGGAGCAGTTACGCTCCGGGCATCTGGTGGTGTGTATCCGTCCGAAGGTGTGCTGACCACAGCGGCGGCGGACTGCAACCTCTCCGGCACGGGACGTGTATCCGTAACCAGCGAATATATTTCCGGCACAACAGCGGTTTCCCTCGTGGAGACGTCAACCAGTGATGATCTGACCGATTGGAGCGATTGGGCGGCAGTCCCGGCAGACGGGCGGCTGACCTCCCCCAATCGGGCATATATCCGTTTCCGGGTAACGCTCACGACCTCCGACACTGCACGGACGCCAAAGCTCATCGATATCCGGCTCTACGACATTCCAAAAGCGCCCTATGAGAAGATCGGCTACGCAAGGCCGGTGGTGCTGGACGGGAACGGCGCATGGGAGGCGGTACTGGAGAATGCCTACGACATCATTGTCACGGGCGAGATCAACGGCGAGGACACCCTCTCCTTTAAGATTCCTTACCGGGATGGCAAGCGCGGGTATATCGACAGTGAGAAGAAGATCCAGATCGTGGACGACGTGTACAAGGTCAGGACGGTCACCGATACCAGGGATACGGACGGCAGCGCCGTGACCGAGGTGTATGCGGAGGCGGAGTTCTATGACCTGACATTCTCTGTCCGCAAAGAAGAAAGAACCTTTGAAGCGGAATACCCGGAAACCGCAATGGCCTACGCCTTAGAGGGAACCGAGTGGAGTGTTGGGACGGTGACGGTTCGGACAAAGCGCACCTGGACCAGTACGGAAAAGAATGCCCTGTCCATCCTCAGAAATACAGCAGACCTTCACGGCGGCGACCTGGTCTTTGACTGCCCGAACCGTCTGGTGCATCTGCTGACGGTAAACGGCAGGGACAGCGGCGCGCTGTTTGCCTACAGGAAAAACATGAAATCCATCCAGCGCGTAGTGGATACCAGGGAGCTTGTGACAAGGCTCTACACCGTGGGTGCGGAAGGGATGACCTTTGCCGACATCAACGGCGGAAAAGCCTATGTGGAGGATTTCACCTACACAAACGAAATCCGCATCTCTACCCTGGACTGCTCCTCCTTCACCAATCCATATCAGATGAAGGAGTACGCCGAAATGCGGCTGGCGGACTACGCAAAGCCCACCATTTCCTATGTGTTAAACGCGATGGACTTATCCGTGCTGACAGGCTACGAGCATGAAGCCTGGGAGCTTGGGGATTATGTCCGTGTGGAGGATAAGGAGCTGGGGCTTTCGGTCACCACCCGTATCGTTCGCAGGGAATACAACCTGCAGGAGCCGTGGAACACGGTGCTGGAATTATCGACCACGCTGAAGAACCTGGGCAGCTCCGCCAGCCAGTGGGACAATGCGGCGGATTCGCTGGAAGGCACCAGCATGGTGTCCAATAACGATATCCGGGAAATGGTGCCGTTTAATCTGCTGCGAAACTCCCGCGCTGATGACGGGCTTGCCTATTGGGTCAGCTCCGGCTTTGAAGCGGACGGCGAAAACGGCGCATCCGGCACGGCTTCCTTCAAGGCGGAGGGCGTGGCAGGCATGACCAAAAGCCTCTCCCAGACGGTCTATCCCGCCAACCGCTCCAGTTACACCCTGTCGGCACAGATCGGCTCGGAAAATCTGGAGAAGCTGAGCGATGACGCCCAGGTGGGCATTGAAGTGGTCATTGAATATGAGGACGGCAGTACGGAATCAAGATTCATTGACCTGTACTGATGGAGGGAGGACAAAATGGCATATTTATCATCCACCTCCGCCAAAATCACGCCGGAGAATTACTCCGCCAGGGTCAAATCCATCACGGTGCGGGTGTGCATCACCAACTGCACCGGGATTCTTTATATCACGGACATCCTCCTGCAGGCAGGGGCGGTGGCCACGGGATGGGTAGGCCATCCCTGTGAGATGAAGTGGACGCTGGATGGGTAAGGTTGCTTTTATCCGGCTGGCGGAGGTCATTAACCGGAAACAGGATATGCGTGTCGTAAGCGTCACCGTGAAGCCTACCATCACGGACTGCTCCGGCACGATTTATTTTACTGACCTGCAATTGCAGGAAGGCGCTGCCCTGACGGGATACACGCCCCACACCGAGGTGTTCCTCCAAAAGTTCCGGGAGAACGGCGAGGTCAAGGCGCCCGTCTGGTTCAACGGCGTGGTGCGGGGCGAGGAAACGGTCATCCTCTTTAACCTTGGGCAGACTTCTGCGGGGCTGGATGTGCATCTCTATCCCAAGTCGGATATGGAGGGCGGCTCGGTCAAACTGGCCCAGGGTGTGGGCGGCCAGAAGGTTTCTTTTCCGGGTGCGCTCTCTGCGGAAGATGACCTTGCTCTTCTGGCATCCACACGGGAATGCACCAGAAACGGCAGCCCGGAGAAAAAAGAGGGCTTCTACCAGTACAGCGCCGCCTGGGATTCCAAGCACAGGGTGACGCTTGCGGAGGGAAAAACGGCACGGGTATTGTTTGAGCTGCAGGAAATGCAGGATGAAAGATCACCTTAGAGAGAAGAAAGTGGAAATCCACAAAAAGGGTTGACAAAGAATAATCCTATATAGTATAATCTTAAATGAGATTAACTAAGGAGGATTCCACCATGAACAAAATCAATATCGGCAATGCGCCCGCTTATACTTCCCCCAATTCCATGACGCTGATCTGTACAGAGAAGCCGGATGGCAGCACCAATCTTGCGACTCTGGCTTTTTGGGCTTTTGCGTCCACCAATCCCGGAAAGATCATGTTTTCCCTGAACAAAGGGGCTTACAGTCTGGAACTGCTGGCTGAGAAGAAAGAAGCTGTTCTCGCTATTCCCGGAGTTGAATTAACCGGCGCTTTGATTGGCTGTGGCACCTGCTCCGGACGTGATACGGATAAGGCCGCTCAGGTTGGTTTGACGATGCAGGAAGTGGAGGGCACAAATATCAAGGCTCCTGTTCCCTGCAAACTTCTCATTCATGCGACCGTTGCCCAGACGATGGATGCGGACGATCATGTTGTCCACCTCTGTGATGTCAAGGGCGTTTACGGCGATGAAGATGTGGATGCTGTATTTGGCTGGAAAGGTTACGCTGAATTTGCGGCTGTGCAGCAGAAATGAGAAAGGACAAGGCGGCTGTCTGTGGATAGCCGCCTTGCAGTTTGAGGTGACAATATGAAAACACAAGGCGGATTTTTGATAACCCGAATCAAACAGGTCGGAGGACGTGTTTTTGAACGCATATTGAGCGAAAAAAATATCGATGCTTTTAATGGCTCCCAGGGAAGGATTCTATATATTCTCTGGCAGAAGGATGGCGTTCCCATTAGTGAGCTGTCAAAAGAGACCGGTCTTGCCACGACTACGCTAACCAGTATGCTTGACCGTATGGAGGCGGCAAATCTGATTTATCGGGATCGCGGCGACAAAGACCGTAGAAAGATTCTCATTTTCCTTACAGAAGAAGCCAAAGGTCTGGAACAAGATTATAATGAAGTAACCGAAGAAATCAGCAATATTTATTACAAGGGATTTTCCAGGGAGGAAATCGAGCAGCTGGAGAACTATCTCCACCGCATCCTGAAAAATGTGGAGGAAGTTCTCTGATGAGCATCTGCATTAAGGACAATATTCAGAACATGAATCTGGTCATCGGCTGTACCGTGGGCTGCTCTTACTGCTATGCCCGGAACAATGTAAAGCGTTACCGTATGATCGATGACTTCAGCAAGCCGGAATTTTTTCCGAATAAGCTGCGGCTGATGGAAAGGGAACGTCCACAAAATTTCCTGCTGACCGGCATGAGCGACTTGGCAGGCTGGGAACCGGCGTGGAGAGAGAAGGTCTTTGCAAAGATTAGGGAAAACCCGCAGCATCAATTCCTGTTTTTGTCAAAGCGTCCTGACCTGCTGGATCTTGAGACAGACTTGGAAAATGCATGGTTTGGGGTCACAGTCACAAGAAGATCAGAGCTGTGGCGCATCGACGCCCTGAAGGCCAATATTCGGGCAAAGCACTATCACGTTACTTTTGAGCCCTTGTTTGATGATCCCGGCGAGGTCGATTTGACGGGCGTTGACTGGATCGTGGTTGGCACCATGACTGGAGTGCAGAGCAAAAAAGTGCGGACAGACCCGGCATGGGCGCATTCTCTCGTGGAACAGGCCCATGCACTGGGCATTCCTGCTTTTATGAAAGAAGATCTTGTTCCCATCATTGGTGAAGCAAATATGGTACAGGAGTTCCCGGAAGCATTCAACCGGGTGTTGGAGGTGCAGAGAACATGGCACAAGTAGAGATGAACGGCATCCTGATCGGAGAGGTTGAGACAAAGAATATCATGACCAAATCCAGCCTGCCAGTGGGAGGCTATTCGGTCAATCCCTATGTAGGCTGCACTCATGGCTGTAAGTACTGCTACGCCTCTTTCATGAAGCGTTTTACCGGGCATACGGAGGATTGGGGCACCTTTTTGGATATCAAGCACTGGCCGGAGATCAAAAATCCAAAAAAGTACGCCGGACAGCGCATCGTCATCGGTTCCGTGACCGACGGCTACCTTCCCCAGGAGGAGCAGTTTGGCAATACAAGAAAGCTGCTTCAGCAGCTCAGAGGCAGCGGTGCCGACATTCTGATTTGCACCAAATCCGATCTTGTTGTGCGTGATATTGATTTGCTCAAAGAGCTGGGACAGGTCACAGTATCATGGTCGATCAACACTCTGAACGAGGAATTCAAAAATGATATGGATAGTGCTGTCAGTATAGAACGGCGGCTGGCCGCCATGAAACAGGTCTATGCCGCAGGCATCCGCACCGTCTGCTTTGTCTCTCCCGTATTTCCTGGCATCACTGATTTTGAAGCGATATTTGAGCGTGTCAAGGATCAGTGCGACCTGTTCTGGCTGGAAAACCTGAACCTGCGAGGCGGCTTCAAGAAAACGATCCTGGACTATATCGCTGAAAGGTATCCTTCCCTCGTGCCGTTGTACGATGAAATTTACAACCATCATAACCGCAGCTATTTCAAATCGCTGGAGAAAAAAGCTGAAGAGATGGCGAAGAAATATGACTGTCCCTTTGTGGATAACGAAATGCCCTATGGCAGAGTGCCGCAGGGCCATCCGGTCATCGTAGATTATTTCTATCATGAAGAAGTCCGGGGGACAGGTAACACAGGAAAGAGGAACAAGTGACATTTGATAATATGGTTTTGAGAGCATCGCTTCGGCGGTGCTTTTTCTATGCCCTAAAGGAGAGTGATTGGATGGACACATTAAAAGGCAAACAGATCATGGTATGGACATTCATGGGCAACGCCAGAATGTACGAAGCCCTCCGGGATTACGGCGACCGCATCAGCCAGATCGGGCTGTTCTCATTTAAGGTAAGAGCGACCGGAGAAATCTATGAAAGCGGTGTGGCGATCTCGGATATGCTCACCTACATTAACAGGTGGCCCCATATCAAGTGGCTTTTGACCGTGGCAAACGATGGCGCAAACAGCATCTTCCGCGCCCTGCGGGATAACACGGACGGGGCGCAGGACAGGTTCCTTTCAGAGATCGTCCGCATCATGGAGAAATATCCCTGGTGTGACGGCATCGACATCGACCTGGAGCGTGGGGACGGCTATTCCACCCATACGGAGTCCACGGCGATGTTCTGCAACATCTACAATACGGTGAAAGCCTATGACCCTGCAAAGCACATGAACATTTGCCTTCCGGGAATGACCTCGGTAAACGGCTCGGTGGGCGGCGAGAACTGGTGTGTTTACGGCGACTTAGACGCTTACTGCGATACCGCGTCCATCATGTCCTACGGCATGGCATGGGCAGGCTCCGCACCGGGGCCGGTTTCCCCAAGAAGCTGGCTGGAGGGAATTTACGATTACGCCACGAAGGTCATGGACCCGGATAAGATATTCCTCGGTATGCCCGCCTACGGCTGGAACTGGCAGATCTATGACACGCCGGAGAACCTGGGGAAAACCTACCGGGGAACGTCCAACACCTACTATGCCGCCAAGCTGTGGATGACGGGCGGCTACAATTTCACGGATGATGCGCCGCCGCAGCCCTTTCTCCCCATCGTGGCCTATTGGGACGATTACGATAAGGCGCCCTATGCCTTTCCCCATGTCTACGACTACATGGAAGGGGCGGACGCTGTTTCCCGTGAGTATCCCCAGCTTGTGGGGACATACAACCGCAGACGATACCTGACCGCCTACGGCAAAGAGCAGAAGACAGAGTTCGGAACGATATACATTGACCATGATGGAGGTAATTATTCCTCTGCGTCCGGCATCGTCTCCATTGAAAACGGCATCGCCACCCTGGGCGATAACGGCTCTGTGACCTTCAGCTTTACGGTGGATACGGCGGGAACCTACGATGTGGCGGTGCGGCTCTGCTATCCCTTCTGGGACAAAAACGGCATCTATGTGGCTCTGGACGGCAGCACAAAGCATTTCACGGAAAACCGCCTGTGGTGGCCGTACTGGCGGAGTACCTTCTGGACCTCCCTTGCCGGGGGCGTAACGCTTTCCGCCGGGACGCATACCATTACGATCTCGGTGGATGTCAAAGGCGTGCAGTTTTACGGTTTCCGTGTCTGCTCCGGTTTCTCTGAGGAACCCTCTGCCGGAGAAGCCACCTTTGCCCTTGCGCCCAGGAACTTTAAGGATGTAAATGGCAACATGGCGGTTCCCGATAAGGGCTTCAAGCTGACATTGGAGATGCTCCGCAGAAAGCCTGACTCTGCACTCGTCTGGTACGAGGATTTCCGGGATTACGGCGTGCTGGAGACAGATTACTGGACAGTGCGCTCCGGCTCATGGAAGGTGTGGCGGTCGGATGAATACTCGATGGAACGTGTCTATTCCCAGCTTGAAGGAAAGGGAGAGCTTGCCTGGAACTATGACGGCTTTTCCGAGCTGCATCTTCGGGCAAGGCTGGCGTTCCCGTCCGGCGGCAGCGGAAAGGCCGGTGTATTCTGCGGCAGCCTGTTCTGCTGTTTGAACTACGATACCCAGGCGGTGGAGCTATATAGCGGCTCCACGCTCCTTGGCAGCTACAGCCAGGAGATCGCAAGGACCGCATCGGCTGATCTGCGGGACAATCCCTCCATGTACACGGTGGAGATGCGTATCCGAGGAGACCGGGTGCGGGTGTATTCCGGCTCTTCCTACACCCTGCGCTTTACGGCGACAGCCAGCGGCTTTTCCGGGGGCTACGCCGGGTACCGCTCGGACAACACCACGGTCTGCGAACTTCTGCGTCTGGGAGACGCCTGGACCTACGAGCCGTATGAGCGGTTTGATGTGGAGATGCCGGACGGCAGCTTTAAAAGCTACGGAAGGATATCCCGCACGAACTGCACCTGGGATGAGGAGTTCCAGGTATTCACGCTGACCTCCGATGTGGAGGAAACCTCCACCCGGAGCGAGGACATCTCCCTGGATTATGATTTCTTTCACTCCGACCTGCTGGAGATTTCCTGCGGCGGGAACTACACGGCAAAGGTCATACCGAAGGACATCAACATCTGGATATCCCGGCTGTTCCTTGGAGACGCGGACGGCTTTTCCATCCTCTACTACCAGGACGTGGATTCCCTCATCTATTGGGCGAACCAGGCGGCGTACCGCTGGAAGCTCCGGGGGATGTGTATGTGGTCCCTGGGTCAGGAGGATATGCGCTTATGGGAATGGCTGCCGAAGCAGATTTAACATTTTTATCTTTTGGGAATCAGCGACTGCTCTTCGGAGCGGCCGCTTTTTTCATACACAAAATCAAGAGGAGGTAACAACATGAAGGAATTTTGGAATGTGATCCAGATGGTGTTCACCGCTGTGGGAGGGTGGCTTGGCTACTTCCTTGGCGGCAATGATGGGTTGCTCATTGCCCTTGTGGTGTTTGCGGTGGCGGACTACATCACGGGCGTGATGTGCGCCGTATCGGACAAGAAGCTCAACAGCCAGGTGGGATTCAAGGGGATCTGCCGTAAGGTACTGATTTTCCTGCTGGTGGGGATTGCCCACATCCTGGACGTGCAGGTCATTGGAACGGGTTCTGTACTTCGCACGGCAGTGATCTTCTTTTATCTGTCCAACGAGGGCGTGAGCATTTTGGAAAATGCAGGCCATCTGGGATTGCCTATCCCGGAAAAGCTGAAGGCGGTATTGGAGCAGCTCCATGACAGAGCGGAAAACGAAAAGGAGGACGAATAAAATGGCTTATACGAACAGTTCACTGGTATCTTACACGAAGCTCAGCCCCAATCACTCCGGGCAGAGAACGCACTCCATCGACCGTATCACGCCCCACTGTGTGGTGGGGCAATGCTCGGTGGAAACACTCGGCAGTATCTTTCTGCCGACTTCCAGACAGGCAAGCTGCAACTACGGCATCGGCGTTGATGGCCGTGTAGGTATGTATGTGGAGGAGAAAAACCGCTCCTGGTGTTCCTCTTCCAGCGCCAACGATCAGCGGGCCATCACCATCGAATGCGCATCCGACACCACAGAGCCGTATGCCTTTAAGGATGTGGTCTACCAGAAGCTGATCACCCTTTGCGTAGACATCTGCAAGCGAAACGGCAAGAAAAAGCTCCTGTGGCTTGGCAATAAGGACAAGACGCTCTCATATGAGCCGAAGTCCGATGAGATGGTGCTGACGGTGCATCGCTGGTTTGCCAACAAGTCCTGCCCCGGAAACTGGATGTATGCCAGGATGGGCGATCTGGCGGAAAAGGTCACGGCGCAGCTTGGCGGTTCAGCTGATACCCCTACTGTAACCACACAGCTTTACCGTGTCCGCAAGACCTGGTCTGACAGCAAGTCGCAGAAAGGCGCATACAAGATCCTCTCCAACGCCAAGAAGTGCGCCGATGCCAATCCTGGATATAGTGTGTTTGATGTAAACGGTGTAAACATCTACACATCGAACACAACAGCCACAGAGGTTCCTTTCCTTGTAAAGGTCAGCATCACCGACCTCAATATCCGCAAAGGGCCGGGAACGGATTATGCCAAGACCGGGAGGTTTACCGGAAAAGGGGTATTCACCATCGTTGAGGTGAAGTCCGGCAAGGGCTCCACAGCAGGCTGGGGACGATTGAAGAGTGGCGCAGGGTGGATCTCGCTTGACTACGCAGCGAAAATAAAATAACTTAACCTGCTGAAAGCCCACCCTACCATAACGGTTCGGTGGGCGTATTTTTTTCGGCCAAAACGGGCTGCCTTGTCCAGATGGGTCATTGAGGGAAACCCTCGGAACGGAGGAACCACAATGACAAATCAGCAAAAAGAACAGATTACCGCCCTGCGCTCACAGGGATATGGATACGCCACCATCGCCAAGGCGGTGGGACTGAAGAAAGATACCGTTGTCGCATTCTGCCGTAAGATGGGAATGACCGGCACGAAGGCTGCAGATAACAGACGCATTGAACTGGACGCCGGATTCTGCCTGCAGTGCGGCGCTTTGCTTACGCAGACTACCGGCAGAAAGCGAGTTAAGTTCTGCTCGGATAACTGCCGTACCGCCTGGTGGAATGCACACCCGGAAAAGGTCAACCGCAGAGCCGTATACCACTTCACCTGCGCTCACTGCGGAAAGCCCTTCACTGCCTACGGCAACGCAAAAAGAAAATACTGCTCTCACGCCTGCTATATCGCAGACCGCTACAAAGGCGGTGACGGGCATGAGTGAGGACAAATTCCGTTCTGAAATGAGCTACCTTGCCGCCCTCTCCATCGCAAAGAATCTCCGAGAAAAGGGGCTTCTGAGCGAGGAGGAATATGCCGTAATTGATACAAATCTGAGGGCTGAGTTTTCGCCATCTCTGGGTACATTATTATCGGAAAATGACTTGATATAATCGGCTTTCAGAGTGATATATAGTGTCGGAAAGGAGTGATTTCATGCGGATTGTAAATAAAATCGAAGCGAAAACACCGCAGATACCACGCCGCAAAAGGGTCGCTGCCTACGCAAGAGTCTCAATGGAGTCCGAGCGGCTGCAGCACTCCCTTTCGGCACAGGTCAGCTTTTACAGCAGTTTGATTCAGAGCAATCCCGCCTGGGAATATGTGGGCGTATATGCCGATAACGGAATAACCGGCACCAAAGCCGAAGCCCGCGAAGAGTTCAATCGGATGATTGCCGACTGCGAAGCCGGAAAAATCGACATTGTTCTGACAAAGAGCATTTCCCGTTTCGCGCGCAATACCGTTGACCTGTTGAATACGGTGCGCAGGCTCAAGGAGCTGGGCGTTTCCGTACAGTTTGAAAAGGAGCGCATCGACTCCCTCACCGAGGACGGCGAGTTGATGCTGACCCTCTTAGCATCCTTTGCTCAGGAAGAAATACGCAGCCTGTCGGACAACGTCAAATGGGGTACCCGGAAGCGATTTGAAAAAGGTATCCCCAACGGCCGCTTTCAAATCTATGGGTACCGCTGGGATGGCGATCATCTGGTCATCCATGAGGAGGAGGCAAAGATCGTTCGGCTCATCTACGACAATTACATGAACGGTTTGTCGGCGGAGACCACAGAAAAGCAGCTTGCCGAGATGGGCGTGAAATCCTATAAGGGACAGCATTTCGGCAACACCTCCATCCGGCAGATCCTCGGAAACATCACTTATACGGGCAACCTTCTGTTCCAGAAGGAATATGTGGTTGACCCCATCAGCAAGAAAAGCAGGATCAACCGTGGGGAGCTGCCCCAGTATTTCGTGGAGAACACCCACGAAGCCATCATTCCAATGGAGGTCTACCAGGCGGTGCAGGCTGAGAAAGCGCGCCGCCGTGAGCTTGGCGCCTTGGCAAACTGGAGCATTAACACCTCCTGCTTTACCAGCAAAATCAAGTGCGGCCGGTGCGGAAAGAGCTATCAGCGGTCTAACCGCAAGGGGAGAAAAGACCCTAATGCCAACTACACCATCTGGGTCTGCGGTACCCGAAGAAAGACCGGGAATGCGCATTGTCAAAACAAGGACATCCCGGAGCAGATGCTCAAAGATGCCTGCGCTGAAGTCATGGGACTGGATACGTTTGATGAAATCATCTTTTCAGAGCAGATCGACCACATTGAGATTCCTGCTCCGAATGAGATGATTTTCTATTTTAAGGATGGCCGCATCGTTCCGCACCACTGGGAATCCACCATGCGGAAGGACTGCTGGACGGATGAGCGCAGAGCCGCCAAGGGACGGTATGTGCAGGAGCATCAGCTCGGCCCCAACACTTCCTGCTTTACCAGCCGCATTCGCTGCGACAGCTGCGGCGAGAACTACCGCAGGCAGCGTTCACGGCACAAAGACGGCAGCTTTGATTCCGTATGGCGATGTGCGTCAGGCGGAAAATGCCAAAGCCCCAGCATCAAGGAAGATGCCCTCAAAAACCTCTGTGCGGACGCTATGGGTCTGGAGGAATTTAGTGAGACGGTTTTCCGTGAGCAGATTGTCTGCATTCACATCACGGCTCCATATCAGCTTTCCATCCGCTTCTTTGACGGGCATACCTTCGAGACGGCATGGGAAAACAAGCGGAAGATGCCCCGGCATACAGAGGAGCGAAAACAGCACATGCGAGAAGTAATGATACAGAGATGGAGGGAAAAACGTGGCGAAAGTAACGACAATACCGGCGACGATAAGCCGATTCACGGCAACGCCGATCAATGAAAAGAAAAAGCGCCGCACCGCCGCCTACGCCCGTGTTTCCACGGACAGCGAGGAGCAGCTCACCAGCTACAGCGCCCAGGTGGACTATTACACCAACTATATCAAAAGCCGGGACGATTGGGAGTTTGTTTCCGTGTATACGGACGAGGGCATAACGGGTACGAATACCAAGCACCGCGAGGGATTCAAACGCATGGTGGCGGATGCACTGGCTGGCAAGATAGACCTCATCGTCACCAAATCGGTCAGCCGCTTTGCCCGAAATACGGTAGACAGCCTGACCACGGTGCGCCAGCTCAAGGAAAAAGGCGTGGAGATCTATTTTGAGAAAGAAAACATCTGGACCCTGGACAGCAAGGGCGAACTGCTCATCACCATCATGTCCTCACTGGCGCAGGAGGAAAGCCGCAGCATTTCAGAGAACTGTACCTGGGGACAGAGAAAACGGTTTGCTGACGGGAAGGTCACCGTGCCATTCAAACGGTTTCTCGGCTATGATCGGGGACCCGATGGCAATCTGGTTTTGAATAAGGACGAAGCGGTTATCATCCGCCGCATTTACAGTATGTTCCTGCAAGGCATGACGCCGCACGGCATTGCCGCCAGGCTAACCGCTGACGGCATTAAATCGCCGGGCGGCAAGGATAAATGGAACGCCGGAGCGGTTCGGAGTATCCTCACTAACGAAAAATATAAGGGTGATGCACTTCTTCAGAAAAGCTATACGGTTGATTTCCTCACCAAAAAGAAAAAGGTCAACGAGGGCGAAATTCCGCAGTATTATGTGGAGGGCAACCACGAAGCCATCATTTCCCCAGAGGTATTCGAGATGGTTCAGCAGGAAATGGAACGGCGCAGCAAGCGCGGTAGACGAAGCGGTGTCCACCTTTTCTCCGGCAAAATTCGCTGTGGCGAATGCGGAAGCTGGTACGGCTCCAAAACCTGGCACTCCAATGATAAGTACAAAAAGATCATCTGGCAGTGCAATCACAAATTTGATGGCGACCACAAATGCACCACACCACACCTTACAAATGAAGATATCCACCGCTACTTTATTTCGGCAGTCAACCAGCTTCTTGCCCAGAAGGATACCATCATCGCATCCTTGACCGGCGGCTTGGCCCTTGCCTTTGACCTCACGTCTCTGCAAGCCCAAGAAACTGCACTGATTGAGGAAGTACAGATGCTTGCCGATGCGGTTGAAAAGTGCATCTACGAAAATGCTCATGTGGCCCTTGACCAGACAGAATACCAGAAACGCTATGACGGACTGGTCCACCGCTACGATGAAGCTAAAGCCAAACTGGATGCCATCACCGAGCAGATCGCCGATAAAAAGGCACGGAGAGGCACTATTGAGGAGTTCCTCAAGGTTCTCCGGGAGCAGGACGGACTGGTCACCGATTTTCAAACAAACCTCTGGTGCGGACTGGTGGATTTTATGACCGTCTACTCCGCAGACGATGTGCGGATCACCTTCAAAAACGGTGCGGAAATAAAGGCATAAGCACCTACGCAAAAACACCTCGCAACGAGAGCATCATTCTCCAGCTGCGAGGTGTCTTTTGCTATTGATTAGTCATCCCAAAACATTCTGCTGGGAAGAAAATAGGTTTCAAATTTCCTGGAAAGTCCTAGAATTCCAAATACATCTTTAAGTCTTTTTTTATCGTCTTCACTATAATAATAAATAATCCATTTTGATGTTGGCTTTATTTCTTCAGCAATTCGCAAGAGATAAGGAGTGTCTACATTCCCAAACGACAAACCTATGGATACTACTTGCTCTATATCTTTTAGACTTGAAAAAAACGATTCATTTCTCGATATAATTGCATCCGTGTCTTTATATAATGACGAGCAAAATTTTGCTATCGCGGAGCATATACTTTCTTCCCATTCCACGAACTCTTCACTTGCACACTGTGCTCTTCGTTTGTAATAATCTATAATAAATTTATTTCCATGCCCCATGATGGGTGGTATTGCAGAGCATGATGGTACTCCTCCATGCAAGTGAAGAACTGTTTTTACCCCATATACCCGCTCTAGGACATCTGTATAATTAAAATTAATGAAAATATCAGAACAATTTCCTATGAAACTCTTTTTAATGGGGCACACACCTGATGTATCTATAGACTCTAACCACTCAAGTACATATTTCTGTAAATCTGAAGAAAACCCATACTGTTCCTTCCAGTGAAGATCCAGAGTATATTTTATACCTTCTTCTGGCATTTGCTCTGCAAGGGAACTTGCCATATCGTGCATTCCTTCTACATCTGGGTTACCCATTTCTTCCTCAAATGTTTGCCATAAATCTTTTAGCACTGATTTTTTCCATCTTTCTTGTGCCGCTTCAGTGTACCAAGGCTCTGTATCATCTAAAGGCTGAATGTTATACATAGCCTCAAAATCCGTTAGAAATGACTCATGATGCGTTTCTAAGAAACTTCTGAACTCAGAATATGGAGTTCTAATACCATGCTGTATGTCGAAACCGTTTCCTACCAAATACAATGTTTTCATGTTATTCCTCCTATTTGAACGGCAATATAAAAATAGCCGGGATGCCCCGGTCTGTCAACACACCCCAAGAGCAGATTTTACACCGCAAGGGCACACTTTTTAATTTTACCCATACCTTGTATCAAACTCGGTATGATTATTTCGATATAGATCATCTTGACCTTGCCGAGATAGCTCTCCTGCAACAGCTTGAGGACTTCCAGATTGTCGCCCTCGATGTAGAGGTTTTCGGTGGTGTCCCAGTCCTTGCTCTCCGCCACGCACGGGCGCAGCGTCTTGCGGATCGGCTTGTTGGCTTCCACGATAGCCGCCTTCTTACCCACCCATGTGAACTCGTATGCCTCGTCCCCGTCCACCACGTCCGGCGAAAGCATCTGTTTCAGCAGCTCAAAATTGACCGCCCGCTTGTACACCTTCTTCTCCGGCGTGCTGCGTTCCTCGTCCAGCATCTCCGTGATGCAGTTGGGAAACAGGGCAGCAATGCGGTCTATGTTCTGCGCCGTCATATCCGGCGATTCCATGCGTAGTTTATTCATTGGTAGTTCCTCCTGATAGTTCTTTAACTTGCTCATATAGGGCAGTCAACTCCAAAATATCCATATCCATTATTGGCTCATACATAAAAGAGTTGAGATGGATATTCTCTGGAGTCATGATTGCAACACTTTCAAGGATAGCGATTATCGGTTCTGTTCCGAATTGCTTATAGCCATTTAGAAGTTCGCGTGTTTGGTTACTTTTATTGTCAACCGCAAGCAAAAATTGATTCGATGTTCCCGTTTGTTTAGTGCGAGAGGCTTGCCGCCAACTTAGCTGACCTGTGTAGGTACGCAGCTCATTTTTCATGAATTCTTCTGCCTTATGCCGTATAGCCATTGCAAGCAGGATTTTATCCTCAAGCTCAGTGTTATCTGAAGTTAAGCTATCACAGATTTCATACAAGGTTTCAATAATATGCTTATTTGCTTCAATGTCATGCTCAAAGTCGTCTATCCCCAAGTAAGCTTTATAGATGCCCTTCAAATCCGAAAATCGCATATTTGCAGTTTCTGCTTTTTCATGCAAAAGCATTGTCAAGAGGTTAAAATCATTATCAACCGCAGTAGCCTCATTATCACCAGAACATATCTTCTGGTCTTTCCCGTACTCAACTAAATTCCGAACAAAAGGAATCATAGCAATGACATTCTTCTTGTTCGGGTGTTCCTTCCAATGCTCAAAAGGTTGTTTTTGATAGTGTTCCTCGGCTAATGCAACACCGTTTTGGTCGCTCCCTGCACAGAGCCGATTTTTTCTGTGCAGCCCAAGACGACTTGAAATCGTTCGATAAAAATCGAAGTTATGGGATAAAATTATCATAGAATATTTGTCGTCTTGTGCTATTTCATAAAGGTATTCAACGATAGCGTATTTGTTTTTATAGTCAAATGAATCAGCAATGTCATCGACAATAAACAGCGTTTCCTCATGCGCCTGTTTGATTTCCTCAACCTCAAAGATTATATTCAAAAGATAAAGAGCTCGTTTTTCGCCTTGGCTTAGCGTGTTCAATTCATCCAGCTTATCGCGGGTCATTCGAACCGTCTGATCTCCATCTGTGAATAAGAACTCAATTTTAGGAATACTCTCTCCAATAATTGCTCCTTTAAGGTTTGCTATTTCCATTTTATATGGGACAGAGAAACGCTTATCATATATTTCAATTGCTTTTTTCCACGGAGTATCGTCAATTTCAACACTATCGATCTCACAGGATAATTCTGCATACTTTGCACATAGATCACCAAACAGTGCTGTGTTTTTCTGTAAGTAGGACAACCAAAGGCATTTTTTTAATTCAGGCAGTCTATCAGTAGTAAGCCATCCAACAATCTCCGGATTAATTTCGATTATATCGCGGAGTGATGTCCCTTTTGCATCACTCAATAGCTTTTCAATCGCCTGGAATTCGGGAACACTCTTTAATTGACCTTCTATTTCCGAAATCTGTTGCGAAAGATTATCAATACTGGAAATTGCTTCTTTACCAGAGAGGATAATTGTGTTCCCTTGGCTAAAATAGCTTTCGTTCTTCAAAGATTTCTGAACATTTTTTAGCTTTGGAAGCGTTAAATGTCCCTTGCTCAAAAACGAATACGAAGCATAAATTTCGTCGCTACGAGCGATATAGTCTCGTATTTTAGTTTGAAAATCCGTAGATAAGATTTTCTTAATAACCGCATCATCAAAAATCCGAGCATACGGAACAGCAGAAAAATCATTTTCGGGTACACGGCCTTGTAATGAAAGGACATTTACCAGAAAACTGTTTTCGGCAAATCCGAAGTCATGAATAATTGCATTCTCAAGCTCATAGACAGCCTTCCCCGAAACAGTCTTTTTGGCTTTCAGTTCGGAACTCTTTTCAAGAGCCTTGAACAACTTGTCTCTCGCTTTCAATACATCTTGGAGATGTGCTTTGATAGTCTCATTGATTAACAATGGCGTAATGTCCGCCTGATATGCGCTTTCAAAAGAGTTTATTACAAATATCCTTTTAGGTTCAATGTCTTGACCATCCGCAACAACAGATGCAGATCCTTCAACAGAGAATATTTCGTCTCGAATCTCGTCAGCTCTTTTCATTTGTAGCTTCTTCATTGTTTTTGCAAAAGAAGTTTTCATTAAACCATTTTTTGCATAAATAGTTATAACATTACCGTGTTCAAAATTGAACTCATGCTCCATATGCCTTATTCCAAAGCAATGATCAAGTTTTACTTTTAATTTTTTCATGGTGTCACCGTCCTTCTCTGCTTAACTGTAAATAAAGACTCTTCAACTCCGAGTTCATTTCCATCTGCCTGTTAAGCTGCTTCTCCCGCCGCATTTTGTTTTCCAGCGCGGCGATCTGCTTTTTGAGCTTTTCGCGCGCCAAGCTTTGCGCAACGTTTTCGGCGGCATCGCAATTTGCGTTCCACTCCTCCCCTTGCAGCTCGGCAACCTGTTTAACAAAGTTATCATAAACGGCGTCCAAAGTCAAGCCGTCAATGCGGAGATCAATCTCATTTTCCGGTATCCAGTCGGTGTGATAATATCTATTGACTTTGAAAGCGCTGCTGCCGGAGGCGGCGGCCGACTTGTGGCCGATCCACGCCTGAGCCTTGCCGTCAAAGGTCAGGATAAAGAGGATATGGTACGGGATTTCCTTGTCGATTTGTTTCAGCACCGCTTCGTCAAGCTGCGGTCCGTTCAGGCGAATCTCAAGCACTTCAATCTCCGTTACGGCTTCACCCGCCGCAATATTCAGCGTGGACGCCGCCAGCTTGTTACGCCAATACACCAGCCGAATTTGATCGATAAACGCACGGCGCAGCGCCGGAGAAACGTCCAGCTTCTCGTAAAATTTTTGCTTCGGTATTCTTTTGCCGAACTCAGTTGATAACGGAAATCCAAGCATCACAAGCCCTCCTTATTTCACGACCAAGAAGCAAATCAGCTCAAAATCATCCAGTCCCGAAACCGCGCTGAGCAAGGCGGATGTGCCGCCGCTCCTGAACAGGCTGTCAATATCGTTTTCCTCTTTCGCGTCAATGATGGAATTGATCGCCTCGCTCAGCAGCTCGGAGACTTCGCCCATTTTGCGTCCGTCATCCGTCTCCTCATTGAATCGCCTGCAAAGCTCCGCACAAGGCTTGTCCTTTCCGCGGCAGAGCAGACGCATCGTGTCGAGCAATTTCTTCGGGTTGAGATAATCGCAGACAATTTCACCTTCTTCGCTGATATAGACCATGTAGAAGGGATGAATCCGATTCCGATTGTCAATATTCACACTGTCGTTGATATTTTTGAGAACGAAAATCACACCGGCAGGTGACTCCCCCGCCCTGCCGACAACGGCGTGCAGCCCCTTAGGCGCGGTTTCGATGTCCTCATGCTGCTTTATGTATTCGAGCAGATCGAGTCGGAACTCGTTGAGTCCCAAATCCATGATGGAAATGCCGCTGGTCATGTCCTCAATGTCCACAACTTCCTCTTGCAGCCGCTTGAGCTGTGCGCGGCGGTATTCAAGGTCTCCCTTTTCTTCGGCATTGAGAAGATCATCATCACCGGTGGAGGTCATTACGGAAATCTTCATGCGGGTTTCCACGCGGCTTTTCAGGTTGATATACTCGTCGAGATCCATATCCGGCCAGAAGTTTACAAGCTGGATACGGTCGTTTCTGCTGCCGATACGGTCAATTCGCCCGAACCGCTGGATAATGCGAACGGGGTTCCAATGAATATCATAGTTGATGAGGTAGTCGCAGTCCTGCAAGTTCTGACCTTCGGAAATACAATCGGTTGCAATCAGAATATCAAGCTCATCGGCGCTGCCGGGCAGGAGTACGGATTTTCCTTTTGAAACGGGAGAGAAACAAGTCAGAACCGTGTTGAGGTCCGCACGGAGCTTTGGTATGGTGGTCTTTCCGTCAACCGTGCCGGTGATCTCTGCCGTTTCCAGCCCGAAATTCTCTTTTGCAAATCTGCTGACGTTTGCAAAAAGATAGTCTGCGGTATCGGAAAACGCCGTGAAAATTATGATCTTCTTATTACCGGGATTGATGGGATGCTCGATTTTTTTCCGGATCAAATCGAACAATGTTTGCAGTTTTGTGTCATGCTGCGGTGTGATGTCTGCAATCATGAGGGACAGCAGTTCCAGATTTTCCGCATCACGTTCAAGCTCACGCCTCCATGAAACATAGTCCATATCAGCAAGATCGATTTTGACCTTTTTGCCGACTGAGAAGAAATCAGTGTTCTGATCATCGTAATCAAAATCTTCTCCCGCAGCGATATCTGTCAACTCAATTTCTTCCGAGCCGAGTTCGTAATTGTTGATCTTCTTAATGGTTTCGTCAATCTTTTTCCGCATTCTGTCAACCGTCAGGCGGAACGAATGAACCGAGCTTTCAAGCCGCTTCAGCAGGTTAATGCTCATCAGGCGGCGAACGCCTTCTTCACGCCCTTCCTGAGTTATGTTGCGTTTTTCAGAGTCAACATATTTATACAGTTTTGAAAGCATGATGTACTTTGTCGGCGTGTAAATCGACAGATTCAGCGCATTCAAAAGTTCGTATATCTCATTGTAGTTGATTGCATCGCTCAAGTCGGTCAAACACGGACGCAGCGAAATCGGCGGCAGACGTTCGGGGAATTTGCCGATATCGGAAGTATTATAATATTTTTCAATGTGTTTTCTTGAACGCGCAATAGTCACGCTGTCCAACAGTTCAAAGAAATCAAAATCCAGCGTCCGAAGAAGTTCGTCCGTTGTGCGTTCCGCAGCGGGAAGATTGCTCCATGCGTTGAAAGCAGTCTGAGCCTGACGGAAGATTTCGTCAATTTTCTTTGTTGTGTCAAGTTTTTTGTTTATTTGCGCAACATCGCCCTCATAAGCGAGTGCAAGCTGATTTTTAAGGTCAATAAATCTGTTGTTGACAGGTGTTGCCGAAAGCATAAGCACCTTCGTTTTCACACCGGCACGAATAACCCGATTGAGCAGTTTCAGATAACGGTTTTCCTTTGCATCCTCGCCGGACACCTCGCCGCCGTTGCGGAAGTTGTGGCTCTCATCAATAACAACAAGGTCATAGTTGCCCCAATTCAGGCGGTCAAGATCAATTCCGTTCGACTGTCCGTGTTCGCGGGAAAGGTCCGTATGGTAGAGGACGTCGTATCTCAACCGATCCGCTGCAATGGGATTGTTGATATAGTTACCCTTGTATGTGTTCCAGTTTTCAGAGAGCTTTTTGGGGCAGAGGACAAGCACGGATTTGTTGCGGTTCTCATAGTACTTGATCACCGCAAGCGCAGTAAACGTCTTGCCGAGACCGACGCTGTCTGCCAGAATGCAGCCATTGAATTTTTCGAGTTTGCTGATGATGGCAAGAACCGCGTCACGCTGGAAGTTATAAAGCATTCCCCAGATTTTGCTTTCCTTAAAGCCCGTTGCTTCGTTAGGCAGCTCGTCCTCCGAAACGTCATCAAGGAACTCTTTGAAAATGTTATAGAGTGCAACAAAATAGATATACTCCGGTGAATTCTCACGATACGCCGCAGAGATATTTTCGATCACAATATCCGTGACCTCTTGCAGCTTTTTCTTGTCGTTCCATAGCTGTTCAAAGAGCCTGAGAAAGTAGTTGGCATTTTCAAAGCTCTCTGTCTTCTGCACCGGATAGTAGGCGTTGTTGCCGCGCTCACAGCCAAGATCAACGGTAGTAAAGCCATTGATGGGCATATAGGTACTCTCATCGACCGTCATAAAGCCCATCATCTGCTCCTGTGTGACGTTCGACTTGAAAACCACCTTGCGCCGGATCCAGTCTGCACACTCTTTCGCAATCGCTTTTTGCGTCAGCTCATTGCGGAGCTTTACTTCAAACTCGGTGCCGTATAGACTACTCTCTCTTGAGATTCGTGGGATGTAAAACTCCCGCTGCGCCTTTGACGCTTTCTCGGTTACAAATGTCGGGGAAGTGAAAATGAAACGCAGTTCGTCAATGCCTTCAAGCTGTTTTTTAAGTTCCTGATACGCATAGATTGAGAAGCAAGCGGCGGCAACGGACATCCTACTGCCTTTGTGAATACCCGCTTTCAGATCGTCCTTGACGGTCTTGTTAATGTTGTCTATAATCTGCATTCCATCACCTCATTGAGACACGCAGCGGTCTCTTATTTTTATATAATAGCATAAAGGCTGTACGAAAAACCGGACTCAGTCCTTGCCCGTTCGCACGGCCTCACAAATATCCCCAATGTCACAGTTCAGATAGTCACAAATTCGCAGCAGAATAGAGAGGGACACTTCTTCCCCCTTATTCAGTTTTGTCCATGTTCCGGATGAAAGGTTTAGCTCTTTTCGAAACGAGGACCTCTTGATGTCGCGGTCAATTAGTAACACCCAAAGTTTTTTATAGCTTATTCCCATAGTCTATACCCCTTTACTCGTTCGCTAATTACGACCTCCAACATATTATACACGAAATCCTTTCTGTTTGCAATCAGCCCATTTGCAAATCAGAAGAAATGCTGCAAGTTCTTGATGTTTTTGTTTTTCAAAAAGCAAGGCGGCTATCAATGATAACCGCCTTGATTTATTCCCTTATTCCCGCTGTGAACTGTGCTGCTGGTCGCGGTCATGCTCTGCACTCGGCTTGAGAAAGTCATCCACGTTTGCCTTCATGGTGTCGATCATCCGCACCTCCTTTTTGAGCTTTGCTCTCTCATCATAGAGCCGTTGCTGCTCGTCGAGAAGACGCTGCTGTTCGGATTGAAGGGACTTCAAGCTCGGCAGTTTCTCGTCACCATGCATGGCAAGCAGCGTACTCTTTGCCGCCTCAAAGATCACAAGCTCGGCCGCATGATAATCGGTCTTGTTCTATTAGCCATAGGCGTTCTGTCCTTTCGTAAAGGAAGAGGATGGCACCAACTTTGTTGGTGCTGGAGGCATTCCCAACAAGCATTTTTCAGATTAAGGGGAGGGTTTCCTTAATCGAAAATCGCAAGTGTGGCTACACTTGCTGTGCTTGCTATTCTCTCAAATCGTATTCCCTCGCAGAGATTCCTCGTAAAATACCCCTTCATATAACAACGGACAGTTTATTGGGATTTGTCCGGGATCAAACAGAATTTTTCTTGTTCTCGTTTTGATTTGATACGTCTGCAACTATCGTTTCCACATAAAAAAGACTGCTTGGCATTGCGCCTTGCAGTCTATTTATCTCTGTATTCACTTCATTTGGTCGCATGGCAAGCGACATTATTCCAGCGATGAGAACAACTCTCCGTCAATGCTTAGAACGTCATCCATCGGAATCTTTGCGCCGTCCTGCATGGTGATTCGCCGCTCAAAATCATCGACCTTTTTGACCGCGCCGGTTGCTGTTAGGTATTTTCCGCCAGCCTTCCGCTCATCAGGCTGGAAGTAGGTAATGGTGACTTCCGGCGCGTCATCAAAGGCATCCATGAGAAGTTGATACTTCATGTCCAATGCAGTCAACGCTTCCTCATCAAGCTCGATCCTTTCGTCAGTCAGACGTCCGGTTTCCTTGATTGCAGAATCATAGCCTGTGAGGGCAGCGAAGGGCGCGAACTGCGCTGCTCGATCTGACATCGGCATCTGTGGTCGCGTCTTGGAGACGTGGTGAGGGAGGTCGATGATGTCTTTATATTGTTCAGCGCAACTCAACGCCTGTTCCTCCCATTCCAAGCCTTTTTATATCCTTCAAGAATCTCGTCCAATGTAAAATCATCGAACGAAGGTCTGCAAACATATCTTTCCGGCATCAACGAACAGGCGCAGGAACGCTTTGAACGGCTCATAGATGGCATGAAACAGACACAGGGTATCACGGAACAATTAAAGGCGGAAAACGCCTTAGAATGGGTCGGGAGAATGAATAATATACGGGCTTGTGCGATGGAGATTGTGAATAAAGAAATCATCTTCGCATAGCAGACTGGCGGTAACGCAAAGCGAGGGGTAAAGGAGTAAATGCCTTACCCCTCGTATTTTATGACGAGAATATGGCTTAACACAAGGCATTTGTGGGTTAAAAGCGTTACAGTAGAGAGATTATGCTGAAAACATAGGGTTTGGCAATCCAAAAGCAAACTTTTTATGAATGTTGTCTGTTGCCTCTTGACTTATATCGGCAATCTATGTATAATTGATATGTAGACTGTCGATACAAGGAGGGACATATATGGCAATTGATAAATCTCTGATTTCAGGGAATACAGATATGCTGATTTTGAAGCTGCTTGAAAAACAAGATATGTATGGGTATCAGATGATAGAAGAACTTGCGAAGCAATCCGACCATACTTTTGAATTGAAAGCGGGAACATTATATCCTCTGCTCCATCTCTTAGAACAAAAGCAGTATCTTGTGTCTTATGACGGAGAAACTGTTGCGGGGAAAACGAGAAAATATTACAGAATTACAGATGAAGGGAAAAGCTTTCTTGTGGTGCGGCTGTCTGAGTGGGAAAGCTACTCTGCCGCAGTCAATAAGGTTTTGTCGGGAGGTGTTTTGCTTGCAGGAATATAATTCTCCCGAAGAATATATCAAGGATGTTCAAAGATACATTCGTTGGAGCAGGGCAAAGGTTGTGGCAACAAGAGAGCTTTCTGACCACGTAAACGACCAATACGATGCTTTGCGGGAAAACGGTCTGAATCAGAAAGAAGCAATGAGAAAAGCCATTGAAGAAATGGGCGATGCAGATGTAGTTGGGACAGAGCTTGATATTGTCCACCGCCCGAAAGTGAATTGGCTGTTGCTGCTCATAGCAGGCGTGTTGCTGCTGAGTGGTATTCTAATCTCTGCTATGCTAACCTCAATATCCCTGACCGTACCAAAGATAATCGGTATTGTGCTTGGAGTTTGTGTTGCTGCTTTTTTGTATTTTATTGATTACACGGTCTTAATTCGCTTTCCAAGAGCGTTATACGGACTGCTCTCACTGGCGGCAATCTTCGGGCTACTCTATGAATTATGGAACGGATTTGCACCGCTTGGATACGGTTTTCTGTTCTACCTGCTGCTATGCTATCCGATTGTTTTGGTCGGAATCCTGTTTTATGAAAAGAACAGTGAAAGCGAGACAAAAATCATACATTACTGGCTATATGCTATTTTTCCGCTGACTTTAGCGTTAATAAATCAAGCGTTTCCGGTTTTTGTGTTGCTGCTGGCTTGCGAGCTATTCATCTTTTGCTGCGGGTTAAAATTAAAATGGCTGAAATGGAATCGTGTTAATATCTTCGGTGTAGCTTGTATGCTGATTTTTCTTATTATCGGAGTGTACCTGTTAAGCCGCTTTTATCATCTTTTTCGTTTGCAGGAAAATACAGGATATTTACAACAGCTCGATTTCTTTTCGGTGTTTCGTGAAGCGGAGTTAATTGGAAAAAGCGGAATGCCTGTTGATGTGAAGGTAATGAGCTACTTCTATGACCACCCAATCACCCTGCTCCTGTACGAATACGGAAAATTCTCACTTGTATTTTTGCTGTTTGTATTCGGGCTATTGTTTGCTATCCTTTACAGGACTTCAAAAAAGCAGGATACAGAGGTTGGCAAACTTCTAACCAATGCCGTGCTGTTGATTTATATTTTACGAATTGTTTTCACTGCCCTATCCGACATTGGGGTTCTTCCGAACTTCTTTATGTGCGTACCCTTCGTTGTAACAGGAGGAATGTTCATTATTTATGATATGGCACTTGTTGGAATTATCCTATCAGTAAACCGCAATGAGAGCATTGCAAAGGATTGGATTAAATTAAAAACCAAGCGTAACGCTGCTAAAAACGGAGGTCAACTATGAAAAAATTCTTATGTGCTATTCTATTCTTGACGATGGTAATCAGTCTTTCCGCCTGCGGCGGTAAAGGCGTTTCGACACTTGTGAAGCATTATGGTCAGGAAAAGGTCGATGAAATGGAAATCGAGTGTACCGATGAAACACAGCTAAAGGTCGCAAATGACCTCATAGCAGAAGCAAAGGATATTATGTCTTACTGCGGGTCAGGAGACGGTACGAATAACGAGGACTGCGGTGCGTTAGAAAGATACTATTTCTTTGATGATAAGGCGGTTCGGGCAGATGTTTCGATAGAACTTGTAACCACCAAACAGGAAAATGGGAAGGGATATATCTGGGTGAAATATTCAGCCGATTATTACGATAAGGATGATACTCTCATTTCTGGTATGGGAGAAGCATATTCACGTTGGGATATTGAACAGTTAGACGGAAAATGGACGGTAACGTTAATTGACGAAATACCGTAAGAATTGGTGGGTGTATGCAGAAACAAGCCGAATGGATATTATGTCCTGTTTGTGGCAACAAAACCCATGACAGAATAAGACATGATACGGTCTTGAAAAACTATCCTCTCTACTGCCCGAAATGCAAGCAGGAAACGCTGATAGAAGCAGAGAACTTGAAAGTAACCGTTATAAAGAAACAGGAAAACTAATCTCTATATGTATGCCGCCGTGTATGGGTAAAACCATAGCGGCGGTTTTTCTTCGCTTACCGGCTGTCTCTGTCAAAGGATTTCTTTCGTGGCTTTTGCTGTCTGCCCTGCTCCTGCAACTGTCTGAGCCTGTTTCGGACGCTCTCCTTTTCGGGCGGTCTTGGCGGTCTGCTCTTTTGTTTCACCTGACGCTCCCATTCGGCAAGGTCACGGTTGTATTGTTCCACAACGGCTTCCGCCGGAGGTTGCAAATGGGATAATCGTCTTACCGGTCAGGTCATAGTCCTCAAGGAACGTATTGATAATCGTCGGCGCGACATACCACCAGATCGGGAAGCCC
>ENA-UOIW01000466-UOIW01000466.1-human-gut-metagenome-genome-assembly--contig:-P58-NODE-466-length-33295-cov-27.246089_pt1 | contig 33295 bp, 42 predicted proteins | sample MGYA00242334_ERZ723881 | MGnify/ENA metagenome assembly ERZ723881 | reverse complement strand
GAGCATCTGACTGTTAATCAGAGGGTCGTTGGTTCAAGTCCAACCTGAAGAGCAAAAAAGTTCGTTCGCAAGACGAACTTTTTTTGTAATTATCCAACTAATCTAAACCAATCATTATGGACGATTCAAACTCGCGAACGTGTACCAAAGTTATTAACCTCCTCTCCGTAGGAACAGGCAGAGAATGAACTCCCGATGATTTCCGCGCTTGCTCCTGCGCCGAGGCTATCAAGAAAGGAGCAAACAAATGAGAAAGTATCTTTATTGTGAGGCCGGATTCGTAGAGAAAAAGAACTGGCTTCCGGGGTGCTGGGTAAATGTAGAGTGCCCTACCGATGACGATTTCAAATTCCTGACCGAAGAACTGAAAGTCCCTGTTACATTCCTGCACGACATTGCCGATACCGACGAACGCCCGCGTACGGACCGGGAAGGTGACTGGCAACTCATCATCGTGCGCATTCCGATACAGACACAAAGCAGCAAGGTGCCTTACAGCACCATCCCCATCGGCATCATCACCAATGAGGAAATCACCGTATCGGTATGTTATCATTCCAGCGAAATGATGCCGGACTTCATTCAGCATACCCGCCGTAAACAAATCCGGGTGCCTAACAAATACGAACTGATATTACGCCTGATTTACTCATCAGCCGTATGGTTCCTGAAATACCTGAAACAAATCAACAATGAGGTGGCAAGTGCGGAAAAGGAACTGGAACAAAGCATCCGCAACGAAGACCTTTTGCGACTGATGAACCTGCAGAAAAGCCTGGTGTACTTCAATACGTCCATCCGTGGAAATGAAGCCATGATCAGCAAGTTCCAGAACATGTTCGAGACCAAAGACCGTGAAAACAAGGAGCTGACCGAAGACGTACTGATAGAACTGAAACAGGCACGCAACATGGTGAATATCTACAGCGATATCCTTACGGGGACAATGGATGCATTTGCCTCCATTATCTCGAACAACGTGAACACCATTATGCGGCGCATGACCACCCTGTCTATCGTACTGATGGTACCCACGCTGATAGCCAGTTTTTACGGCATGAATGTCGACATCCACCTGGAGCATGTCCCCCACGCATTCTCCCTGATTGTCTGCCTGTCAGCAGTGCTTTCGGCATTGGCATTTATCGTATTCCGGAAAATCAAATGGTTCTGACCGAAGCTGAAAGCACAGACAGGAAAACCTGAGAGATTCATTGTTTAACCAGTCAGAACAAGAAGCCTTTGGCTTTGAAGCAAAAAACGCCGACATTCTGTGGAAAGAATGCCGGCGCAATCAAAAGAAAGAGAAAAAAGACATTCACTTGTTTCAACGCAACTGCACGGTCAACGTCTTACGTGCAGGCGGGAAACAAATCGAATCATCACAGCACTGGTATTCGACCATGCATTTCACTTCACCTTTCCCTGTACCACTTATTTTCTGGCGGAAAAAACAATCACCCGTATAAACGGTAGTCGATGTCTCGCCCAAGCGGGTGAAAACGGGTGTCACCAAATCACCTTCCAACTTGCAGCCTTCGGGTAACTCGAACGAAAGCACGGTGGGCAGGAAGGGGTCTTCATCGGCCACCTGCGCATAAGTGTGATATCCGGGATGTACTTTCATCCGTACCACCAGCTCGCGGCTTCCGTCAGCCTGGGTGTTCACTTCCATCGACAAAGCGACAGGATTCTTCTCGTCAGTCTCTCCTTCCGGTGCCGGCTGGCTGGCTGTTTCCTGCATCTGTTCCGATTTCAAGACACTGTAATCATTGCCCGGCACGCTGCGGTCGAACGTATTGACCAACCAAAGCCATCCGCCTGACTCAGTGAAGAAAAGTTTGTCCTGATACGTGTCATACCACTTGCGCCATTCAGCCGGCGTAGCAAAACGACACAGGGTATAACGTTCCAGCACCCGACGTGCCAATTCAGGCTCTTTTCCTTTCTCAAGCATCACAATGCAAGTATCCAGCAGACGTTTGTCGTTGTTGGCAATGCCCAGCGTACGCACATCTTCATCAATATCGAGGTTATAACCCTCTTCATCGGGACGGAACCAGGCGCGGTTTTTCTCGTAATAGCGCGCATACTCGGCTGCATCATCGCCAAAGACGTGATAAAGGGTCGGGAAACGCTGTTTCAAGTATTCGGCATACGTAGGCTCTTCCGGTTGACGGAAATCCATAGCCAGATACATTTTCTCCGTGCCGTCCAATTCTTCGCCCCGCTCCTGTTTGGTCAAGGCTACTTTCCGGATGCTATCCACCGCCTGATAATACTGACGGTTCATCTGATTGTAATCCTGCCATGCCTCACGCGAAGCCAAAAACTTCTGCGCATCCGCCTGCTTACGGGTAGCAATTGTCTCATCCAACTTGCGGGCGATAACGTGCTGTCCGGCAAACTTCGAAATATAGACGATGGCGTTTGCCAAAGCCGCCTTTCCTGCCTCGGTCAGATAATCGGGCGAAGCCGAGAAACCCCAATGGAAGAAGTTGCCATGACGGCCAATGGCTACCGCATCGATGCTCTTGGCACACGTCCCGCTGGAAATGACTTCAGCCTCAGGCGAATCAAGGAAACCTTCGGGACGGCTCACCATACCAATGCGGTACGAACGGTCAGTCGTATACGACTTGGTCTGCACCGTCCACATCTCCGTTTCGGCGGGAAGCTCGTAACCGTACATCTCTGCATACTCGAAAGCGTTCGGGGGCGTCGGTTTCATCTCCGTACGGATATCCACCTTGAACGGTCCCTGAAAGATGGGGTGGTCTTTCACCCAATGATGTGCATCGGCATCCAGGCAGAGGCAAAACCAGTCGCACTTAGTACCGATGCTGCGGCCAATCTCTTCACTGGCATCAGCAATGCAGAGAACCGGACGGTCGAAATCGTCGGGCAAATAAGCCGCCCGCTCGTATTTCACCACACGTCCTTGCGCATCGCGCTCTATCACCGTAGGTCTAAGCGGTGTCGGGCGACCATCAAATACCGTCACATCGTAATCGGCAGACATAGCCGGGGCATAGTCCTTGGCATCAACCACTTTCACCCGGCGGAAATGTGCTTTCAGAAACTTAGAAAACGACGCCGTACGTGCCTTCACCGACTTGGCCAGTTCCACGCTGTCCACTTCCGACACGCCGGTGGTCTCCATTTCACCCGAACCACCCACATACAACACGCTCACTTTCTGCTTGCCTTGGGCAAAAACGCATTGCAGCATGAGCAAACCCAGCAATGCGAACAAAATAATCCGTTTCATTTCTTATTTTCTTTCATTTCGTTTCACTTGAACAATTCTTCCAGACAGGTATAAAACTCTGGTGTCTCACCCACGAATACCTTCACTATCTTCCCCTCAGGACTGATAAGCACCTTTGTCGGATAGCCCTCCACAGCATAGAGGACACTGACGTCCACTGTGCCCTCGTTCAGCACGTTAAGCCACGGCAGGTCGTGCTTCTCCACAGCTGCCTTCCAACGTTTCTCCGTGTCACGGCAGGCGATGCCGACAATTTCCATCTTGTCCTTGTACTTGGCATAGGCTTCCTTCATCTCAGGGAATCCCTTAATGCACCACGCGCACCAACTCCCCCAGAAGTCGAGCACCACATACTTGCCACGTAACGAAGAGAGTGCCAACGGCTTCCCGTCCAGCGCGTTCAGCGTAAAATCGGGAGCCTCAGCTCCTTCTGCCACCTGCGCGGCAACTTCCGTCCGGATGCACGTGTTGCCTGCATACGTGCCGAACGTACAAGCAAAGACACACACGCACACCAGCATCCATCTACCAATCAATTTGCTTTTCATTGTCTTCAACCAATATTAATATCCGAAAATTTCTTTCAACTTAGCGTCCAGTTCTTCATCGTCAAACTTGCCCACGATGTTGCCTTCCTTGTCTATCAAGTACTTCGTCGGCAGGTAATGAATGGCATAAAGGTCGCTGATGTCGTTCGTATGGTCCATACCGTCAATGCCCTTGGAACGGTCCCACTTCAGACCGCGCAGCACGTGATGGAAATCCTCGATGCCATCTTTCCGGATGGCTTCTTTCCATTTGTCGGGATTGCTGTCATCATCGGCTACACAGAACACCTCGAAGCCCTTGGCATGATACTTGCGGTAGAGTCCCTTCACATGAGGAAAACTCTTGCGGCAAGGCACACACCACGTAGCCCAAAAGTCGAGCAGAACATATTTTCCCTTCAAGTCAGCCAAGTCAATGGAATCACCCTCCCAGCTCAGCGCACGGAAAAGAGGAGCAGGATTACCCGGCTGCACACGTTCGAGTACAGAAAGTTCCTTGCGTACCTCGAGCAGGTTGGCGTGCTGTTTCACTTCGGGCGAAAGGTTTTCATAAACAGCCTTCAAGTCGGCATACGTCATTTGTCCCATCAAGAAGGGCAGGTAACCTGCTGCCACGAAGGAATGCGGACGCGACTGGACAAAATCCAGTTGGATATTCCGGATACTATCGGCATACGCATCCGCCTGTGCTGTCAACCACTCTTTGCGCTCGCCGGACGAAGCGGTCTGAAGCGAATCACGCAACGAACGAACGTGAGCATAAATCGGACTGAGAACGGCATTCAGGCTATCGCTCTCGGTCTGTGAGGCTGAACCGGTCACCTTCACCGCTGAAAAATCAGCCGTGTCGAGCGCCACGGTCATCGCAGCCGGTTCAAGAAAGACACGTGCCATCTTCAGGGTGCGGTAATCGAATGGCTTGCCCATATAAAGCGCCGCTTCTACAGCGGGCACGTCCAACTCTTTGGCAAAGCGGAACGCACCATCGGCAATGCGTACGCTATCGGTCACTCTCACAGTGTCGTGCACCGTATAGGCCAAGTAAATCCATTCGCCTTCGCCACCGTTGATGGTTCCATCCAACGTATATTGGTTTCCCGATTGCGTGGCACATCCAGAGCACATCAGGCAGCCTATGGCGGCTGCTCCCCAAAATTTGTTTGTCTTCATATCAATCACTATTTTCATTTATTGTCTTCATTATTTTTCCCTATCGGCAACCCAGTTTACTGGTAATTCTGCGTGATGCCGGGATTGTTGTTAATCACATTCTGGGGGAAGGGGAATATCCACAAGGGCGAGTCAGGTGTCAGCTCGTAAGTGTTTCCGGCAAGCGACTTGGTGAAGGTTTCTTCCCAACCGCTCACCTGGTTCCAACGTTTGCGGTTAATGAAATTGTATACCGAGTAAATGTTTTCACCGTGCGACACCTGCTTCAGGTGCAGCATGGCATCCTCCAAGGTGTTCACCGTACCTTCCAGCGGTTGGTACACCGAAGGGTCGAGACGATTGACACGGATGGCATCGAGTGCGCGCATCGCCTCATCGTAGTTGCCTTTATGGATTTCGGCTTCAGCCACGACGAGGTACATATGAGTGGTTTTCAACCCTGCCATATTCCATCCAGAGTTCAAGTCGTAGGTCATCGGGTAACTATCGTCCAATCCCAACATCGAAGTTGCCATACCTCCCGATATACCGGCATACATCTTAATGTCGGTGTCTATCAGTTCCAGCGTGGCATATCCCGGCTCGAAACGGGCAATAGCCTCGGGGGTTAATGCTTCAAAAAATTCCAAACTATGAGTGTAGAAAAGGTCTTCCTCACATTCCAGACGCGGGCGGAACAGCACCTGGTAAGATTCACCCAAAAGGTTGGTGGAAGTGGCCAGCATTTCCGTATAATTGTTTACCGTACTGTTGAGGTCGAGCGCCTGACGTGCCGCTTCTTCGGCCTCATCGAAACGTTGCATACTCATCAAGGCAAGGGCCTTGACGGCATAAGCACAAGGCTTGCTCAGACGCATCCGATTGACCGCCACAGTAGGCAGCCCGTCGAGGTCGATAGCCTCTTGGGCATCGGCCAGGATATGGTCGTACACTTCCTGCACCGTAAGCTTCACCGTAGGCTGAGCTACATCCTGAGTCTCGAGCACATAGGGCACACCGGGGTCTTCGGCTGCCGTAGCGGGATTGTACGCCTTGGCAAACTTGTTGACTACCAGATAATGGAAGTAGGCACGCAAGGTCAACGCCTCGCAACGCAAACGGTTTTTCGTGGCTTCGTCGCCTGTCGCCTCACTCAGACGAGACAGGATGGGATTGGCCACCTGACCGATGATACCGTAATATTCACTATATTCCGAGTCACTCGCGGTCAACTCGGCCAACTTATCCTGCAGGGTCTCATCCCAACTCAAAATAATAGAGCTACGCGTGGGCGTAGGCTGGCTCAGCAAAGTCGGAATGTTAGAAAGTGTGCCAATGATATCACCCACGAACTGGGGACCGTCGCCCGAATCCATATAAAATTCACGGTTAAGCAACATCTCCAGTTGTGTAGTAGTAGACAGGAGGTTCTTTCCCTTGGGCTGCACATCGGTGAAATCGGAGCAGGAAGAGGCAACCATCATCGCCCCTCCCAACAGGCAGCCATAAAGCATGTATTTCGTTTTCATTTTCTTCATTTCCTTTTTTCAGGTTTTACGTTGGTTTACAAGTTGATATTTAGTCCGAAGATGAACGAACTGGGATTGCGGATGCCCAAGGTTTCGGGGTCAACGTCCACCTTGTTCTTCACCCAAAGGTAACGTGGGTTATCTATCTGGAAGCTGAGCGAAAGGCGGTTGATGCCCAAAGGACGCAACCACTGTTGGGGAAATTCGTATCCGAACACGATGTTACGGATTTTCAGGAAATCGGCATCACGCACGGAGATGTCGCTCTGGCTGGGCTCAGAGCCCAACGAAGTGGAAGCGTAACGTCCAATACCCGGTGTGTTGGTAGGATTCTCGGGTGTCCAGGCATTGGCAAAATAGCTGGCAACGGCAGCATAAGGCACGGTAAAGGTTTCAGTCTCGGCCAAAGCACGCATCTTGTGTCCGCCATAATAAGCCATCAGCACGCTCAGGGTAAAACCATTCCAGGTGAAGCGGTTGTCAATGCCCATAATGGTCTTCGGCTCGGTCTGACCGGAATATTCCAGAACACTGATGCTGCGATTGCTCGCTGAATGAGAAGTTCCTCCATCTTCGACATACCATAGGGTCTGTCCCTTTTCACCCTCGACATTACTGATACCGGCAAAGCGGTACGACCACAAGGCACTGGAAGGGTATCCAGTCATATAAGGCGTGCTGGTAAGCTGATAGGCTGAAGTGGCAGGATTCTGCACATCGGTTACCACATTCTTGTTGTACGACATCGTGAAGTTGGTGGTCCAACCAAACGACTGGCGACGACGGGGAACAAACCAGTTATAGCTAAGCGCTAATTCCATACCCCGGTTGCGGATGCTGGCCGTGTTGTAATACATCGAAGTAAACCCGGTGGTGGGGTCAAGCTGACGCGGAGCAAAGATATCGGTACCCTTTTTGTTGTAGAAGTCCAATGAACCTTGCAGACGGTTGTTGATAAAAGAGAAATCGACACCGACGTTCGTGGTAGTATTGCGTTCCCATTTCAGATTCGGATTGGCAGGACTTTCCACTGTGCCATAAGGCAGGTTGGTGTATTCGTTTACTTCAGTGGAAGTCGCGGTCATATAGCTGGTAGCCCCCTGGTAAATGTTACCCGTCACACCGTAGCTGACACGAGGCTTCAGGAAGTTGACCCAATCGACCGGTTTCATAAAGTCTTCCTGATGGATATTCCATCCCGCTCCAACCGACCACAAGGGACGACCACGGTATTTGGCATTCAGTCCATAGACATCGGCATAGTCCTTACGGAAAGAACCGAAAAAGTTGTAACGGTCGTCATAAGTATAAGTAAGAGTAAAGTAACCGGAAGCATAACGGTGGAATTCCTCAATCACCGGTCCCATACCGTCGCGAAAATAAGGATTGAAAACAAACTGCTGCGACGGATAACCTCCTCCAAGCGACATATAATTGGAGTTGTAATTCATCGTGCTCAGCGTACCGAAGTCCACCGTATGGGTAGAGCTGTTCTGCAACTGGTCGTCATAACCCAAAATGAGGGCTTTCGAACCGTTCGATTTCGTCTGGCGGAACTCCAAACCGGCGATAGCAGCCACGTAATGCTTACCGAAGGTATTGGCATAATTCAACTGACCACGTGCCGTCCAATAGCGTCCGTATATATTGGTAGAGCGCAACATACCTCCATTCTCGGGTGTCATATAAGTAACTCTCCCATCAGCTCCTACTTGGGTATAAGCATTACGGATGCTGCGTGCAACGTGACTGGCCTGATTGGCTAACCAGTCTTCCTGAGTCCTGTCGGTCTCATAAATAAACTGTGCATTAGCGGTCAGTCCCTTGATGATTTTGAAGAGCAAGTCTCCATGATAACGGAAGTGCTGACGCCGGGTGGTCAAAGTATTGTTGTAGAACTCATCCTTAATGTTCACGCCCAAGTCATAAAATCCTTCGGCACCCTTGCTGCTCCAGTAAGGGTTACCGTCATACCAATAATAAAACAGGTTGGCAGACCCATCCTCGTTGTACATCCGCTCGTAAGCAGGTACTGCCCACGGATTGATATAAGAGGCATTGTAATCCTCACCCGGTCCCTTACTCTTATCGTAGATACCGTTGAAATTGAATGAAGCGGTCAGCCAGGGAGCCAGGTCGTAGCTTCCTTTATAGTTGATGTTGAGTGAACTCTTGTCGGAATTGATTTGCCCACTATTGTCGAACTTATAGTTTAAGGTCAAGTTACTTTGGAATTTATCCGCACGGCTTCGCAAAGAAAGATTGTATTGTTGCAAAATCTGCTGCTTATAAATGTTATCGCCATATTCCTTGGCAAAGTTGTTTTTCTTCAAGCCGTCCAAAAAACTGTTCAATTCCTGATTAGTGATTTCTCCTTGCGCCAACCGGTAATAGGCATACTGGATGGGAGAAATGGCGCTTGTTCCCCCTTCGATAGCCTGGTAAGTGCTTCCCAAGGGGTCGGCTACCTCACCATCGTTGTCGAAGAAATAATAGTTCCAATAGTCCGACTCGATATTGACTTGTTGTTCGGGAGTAAGGTAGAAGTTGTCGGCATAATCCATATTCTTCTTCTCCCAAATGGTCAGGTTGGCCGAAAAGTCGATGTCAATCTTGCCTTTCTCCTTGGCACTCTTGGTAGTGATAACAATAATACCGTTTGATGCCCGTGCACCATAGATGGCAGTAGCTGCCGCATCCTTCAAGACGTTGACACTCTCGATGTCGTAAGGGTTCAGGTCTTCAATCCGACCTTCGATAGGCACACCGTCCACTACCAACAAGGGATTGGTCTCGGCGTAAAGCGAGCTGGTGCCTCGGATGGTAATCTTGCCATCCTGAGTACTCAAACCTGCCACACGCCCTTCCAAGTTATTCAGGATATTCGGTGCATAACGGGTCTGCAAGTCCTCGGCACGCACAATAGACACCGAACCAGTCATTTTTTCCTTAGCAATATCCTGATAACCAGTCACAATCACCTCGTTCAGCATCGTCTCGTCATCTTGCAACGTAAACACTGCGTTCGAACCCGGTTTCATATCAACCTCGATGGTCTTCTTACCCAAAAAAGAAATCACTACCGTCGCCTTGCTTCCGCTCACTCCCGGGATAGCAAAACGCCCGTTCATATCGGTAATCATCCCCTTACGGGTAGCTTTCAACAAGACTGACGCACCGATAACCGGCTCGCCAGCTTCATCAAGGACTTGTCCGGAAATGGCTCCCCGAGGCTGAGAAACCTGGGAGGTCTTTGGACGGGGAATAATGGTATAAATACCGTTCTTCACCGTATAAGTCAAAGAGGTGTTCGCCAACAAGGCATCCAAGACTTGTGTAATGTCTTTTTCGCGGAATACCTGCGCTCGACAACGGATGCGCGACGCCACATCAGTATTATACACCAGCTGAATATCGCTGCTCCTCATAATCTGCTGGAAAGCCTGGTCCAGCGTTCCCCGATCGATGCGGACTGAAACAGCCTGAGCCAGCACCGAAACTGGAAAGACTAAAGCACCTCCCAGCATTAAAGCACAAAAACAATTAACGATTCTTTTCATAAGCATTCTCTGTTTTTATAATAATAGATGTTATAGATGTCGACTATTCAGAAATAATAATCTGCTTACCTTGCAATTTGAACTTCAACCCCGAAGTCTTTTCATAACTGTCCAACAAAATTCGAATGTCATCATACCGATACAAACGCCCAGATAAGCGAATATGACGTATAGCATCGGAAGTGAAAACAGGAGTAAAGTCGTACCAGCGTGCCAATGTGGTCATAATCTCTTCCAAGGTCTGCCCATGGAACACAAACTGATGATTGACCCACGCTACATATTGTGAAACATCGACCGCACGTATCGAAATTTGCCCCGTAGTTGCATCATACTCTAACCGTTCGGAAGGATGTAAACGGACTTCTTCGCCACCAGACGGACGAAAACCAATACTTCCCTCTATCAAAACGGCCGACAAAGGTTCGTCTGGATAATGAGAAACATTGAAACGGGTGCCATAAACCGAAATAGCATCCTCGTCCAACGTTACCACAAAAGGATGGTGCTGGTCTTTAGTCACGTCAAAATAAGCTTCACCTTTCAGGTAAACCTTACGTTCTTTTCCTTTCGTGAACGTTACTGGGAAACGAAGTTCCGACTCGGAATTAATCCAGACTCGCGTACTATCAGGCAAACGGAAGACAAACTCTTTCCCGGCTTCAACAGTCAACGTATTATAAGGAATGGTATCGGATTTGACATCAATCGAAACGGAAGTGACCAATTCATCCACAACATTATGTTCAACCTTGGCTATATCGAACTGCCTTCCATCAGCCAAGGTCAACACGGCACCTCCCTCTCCAGGAAAAATCTGTTGCTCCTCTTTTTCACCAAAGAAATAAAAGGAAAGCGAGAAAAACAAGACAAACATAGCCGCTACACTCCCCCATCGAATCAAACGGATGCGCCGTTGCCTGCCGAATACACGATGTGCAAAACGTTCAGCCATCTTGTCGCCATACTTCGCTTGTTGCAAACGAAGGATATGCATAGCCAACTGCTTGTCACGAATTTGTTCGAAAAGACAATAATTTTCTTCCGATGCTTGTAACCATTCGTCCAAACACCGGTTCTCCTCTTCACTCATAGGCATTTCCAACACCCGACAAGCAATCAAACGAGGTATGTTTTTATACTTTTGATACATATTTTAGTCTCTTTATTACAATAGACGTATAATACGTTTCAAAAGTATGACAAACTATCGTGATTTTAACACATTGAAGAATACAAAAGCAAAAGGAAAGTAAGAAAATCTTCTTTCGAAAGTGAACAAGCAAGCTGCTTAATGGCACGGTACTTCAGGGTTTTGACCGTATTAACCGAAATATGTAAAGCTTCTGCAATTTCAGACATGGTCTTACCATCGAGACTCATCAATATAATACGTCTATTTTGTGGAGAAAGCTTCCGGATTGCCTCCGCAATGAGATGGGAACTTTCTGCCTCGATGATATGTTGCACAAATGATTCATTGGAAGAAACCTCCAGATAATCATCTAAGCTTTTCTCGTTTTTGCTCGAAGATAAATAAGCCCACTTGTCGATAATGGTATTCCGAAGAATCGTATAAAAATAGTTCTGGACCGACTTTACCTTGCCAATCGTTTGCCGATGCGACCAAAGTTTCATATAAGCCTCCTGCAAGAAATCATCAACTAATTCAGGGTCATGAACATAACGACTGGCAAAAGCATAAAACAAAGCGGAATTATCTCGTATGAAACGTTTCATACAAGATTCATCCCAAGTTGACAAATCCAAAGGCAGAGCATCATTCATTTCCAACTTCAACAATTAACAATCCTAATAAATCGTTGACAAAATAAACGATTTTTAAGCAGACGAACAACAATTAAAAACTTTTTATTAAACTTCATTAGACAAAATGTAAAAACATCTTGAATTTAGAAATCAAGAGACAACTGACCATCTCCCAACAGATTGAAGCTCATCCGATGATAAGGGCTGGTCCCGTAAATCCGGATGGCTTCACGATGCTTCTTGGTAGGATAACCTTTATTCCCTTTCCAATCGTACATGGGGTATTCCTCGTGCAGGCGCTCCATATAATCGTCACGGTAAGTCTTTGCCAAGACAGAAGCCGCGGCAATGGAAAGATATTTGCCATCACCCTTTACAACCGTCGTATGAGGAATACCGGCATAAGGGTTGAAGCGATTACCGTCAATCAGCAGATGCTGAGGACGCAAAGCCAGACGGTCAATTGCTCGATGCATTGCCAGAAACGAAGCATTCAAGATATTGATTTTATCTATCTCTTCGGGCGATACCACACCTATAGCCCACGCCAGGGCATCACGCTCGATTACTTCACGAAGGGCATACCGCTGGCGCACAGTGAGCTTTTTCGAATCGTTCAAGCATTCATTTCGATAATCGGACGGTAAAATCACTGCGGCCGCATAGACTGCTCCTGCCAGGCATCCGCGCCCGGCTTCGTCACATCCGGCTTCAATCAAGTCTTTATGTAAATAAGGTAATAGCATAACTTCAGAAATTTTCCTCTTTACAAGGTCAATGGAAAACAAAAAAACCGGAATCTGTAAAAAGACTCCGGTTCCTTTCTTTAATATATAGCGTTTACAGAATTATTCAGCTTTAGGGGCTTCCTCTGTAGCGGCTTCAGCAGCAGGTGCTTCGGCTGTAACTGTTTCTGCAGCAGGAGCTTCAGCTGTAGCAGCAGATGCAGACTTCTTAGAACGACGGGTGCGAGTAGTCTTCTTAGCCGCAGTCTTAGCCATGTTCTCATCGTAGTCAACCAGTTCGATAAAGCACATTTCAGCGTTATCGCCCAAACGGTGACCAGTCTTGATGATACGGGTATAACCTCCCGGACGGTCTGCAACCTTTACAGAGATTTCTTTGAAGAGTTCAGTAACGGCATATTTGTCTTGCAGGTAGCTGAACACTACACGACGCGAATTGGTTGTATCATCCTTTGAACGGGTAATCAACGGTTCAACGTATTTCTTCAAAGCTTTAGCCTTCGCAACAGTCGTAGTGATTCTTTTGTGCTTGATCAGAGAACATGCCATATTCGACAACATAGCGTGTCTGTGAGAAGCAGTACGACCTAAATGGTTAAATTTCTTATTGTGTCTCATTTTTTATTCTTTATCTAATTTATACTTAGAAATATCTGTTCCAAACGACAGATTCAGACTCTCGAGCAAATCATCAAGCTCCGTGAGCGATTTCTTACCGAAGTTACGGAATTTCAACAAATCAGTCTTGTTGAACTGAACAAGGTCACCCAATGTTTCTACATCGGCTGCCTTCAAGCAGTTCAAGGCACGGACAGACAAGTCCATATCGACCAACTTGGTCTTCAGCAACTGGCGCATGTGCAAAACTTCTTCATCAAACTCTTCATTGCCGTCGGCATCTGCTGTTTCGAGCGTAATCTTCTCGTCAGAGAAGAGCATGAAGTGATAAATCAGAATCTTTGCTGCTTCTTTCAGCGCTTCTTTCGGGTGAATGGAACCATCCGTCGTAATCTCAAGCACCAACTTTTCATAGTCGGTCTTCTGTTCTACACGATAGTTTTCAACCGCATACTTGACATTACGAATCGGCGTGTAAATAGAATCGATAGGAATTACATTCACATCGGTGCAGAACTCGCGGTTTTCATCAGCCGGTACATATCCGCGTCCTTTGTTGATTGTAAGATCTATCTGCATAGTTGCTTTTGAATCTAAATGGCAAATAACTAATTCAGGATTTAACACTTCAAATCCGGTCAAATACTTACCAATATCACCTGCCTTAAATTCAGTAGAATTCTCAACGGTAATGCTAACCTTCTCATTTTCGAATTCCTCAACTACTTGCTTGAATCGGACTTGCTTGAGATTCAAGATAATGTTAGTGACATCTTCTTTCACACCGGGAACAGTTGCAAATTCATGCTCAACACCTTCAATGTGAATTGTGTTGATGGCATAACCTTCCAGCGAAGAGAGAAGAATACGGCGTAAAGCATTACCAACGGTAATACCGAAACCGGGTTCAAGCGGACGGAATTCAAATTTTCCAAATTTAGAATCCGCTTCCAACATTAATACTTTATCAGGTTTTTGAAATGCTAATATCGCCATGAAATTAATTATTTTATTTAGAGTACAATTCTACGATCAAGTGTTCTTTAATGTTTTCAGGAATGTCTGCTCTTTCAGGCTTGTGCAACAATTTGCCAGTCTTAGAGTTTTCATCCCACTCCAACCAAGGATATTTGCTGTGATTGAATCCAGCCAACGAGTTAGCAATAACTTCCAAAGACTTAGATTTTTCACGAACACCAACCAACTGACCGGGCTTTACAGAGAAAGAAGGGATGTTAACCACCTTACCGTCTACTGTAATATGCTTATGACCTACCAATTGGCGAGCAGCAGCACGAGTCGGAGCGATACCCAAACGGAACACCACATTATCCAAACGGCACTCAAGGTTCTGCAACAGGATTTCACCGGTAATACCGTTCATGCTGGCAGCTTTCTCAAACATATTACGGAATTGTTTTTCCAATACGCCGTAAGTATATTTAGCTTTTTGCTTTTCTGCTAACATGACACCATATTCAGAAGTCTTTCTGCGGCGAGTATTTCCATGTTGTCCAGGAGGATAGTTTTTCTTCGACAAAACTTTATCAGCTCCAAAGATCGCTTCACCGAATTTACGTGCAATTCTTGTTTTAGGTCCAGTATATCTAGCCATTTTCTTTGATTTAAATTAATTGTTATTCATGAACTCAATTTGTTGCAGCCGCGATTACAGAAAGGAAATGCAATCCATTTTTCTAACAAAATCAAGTTACACTTAAAATAGGTTATCTTTAATTGTTATACTCTTCTTCTTTTCGGAGGACGACAACCATTATGAGGCAATGGAGTTACATCAATGATTTCGGTAACTTCAATTCCAGCACCATGTACAGTACGGATAGCAGACTCACGTCCGTTTCCGGGACCTTTCACATAAGCTTTCACCTTTCTCAAGCCAAGATCATACGCTACCTTTGCGCAATCTTGAGCAGCCATCTGAGCTGCATAAGGAGTGTTCTTCTTAGAACCTCTAAATCCCATCTTACCAGCTGAAGACCAAGAGATAATCTGACCTTCACTGTTTGCCAAAGAAACGATGATGTTGTTGAATGATGAATGAACATGCAACTGTCCATTAGCATCTACTTTCACATTTCTTTTTTTAGCTGCGACTGTTTTTTTTGCCATATCAACAATTATTATTTAGTAGCTTTTTTCTTATTTGCAACAGTTTTCTTTCTTCCCTTACGTGTACGAGCATTGTTCTTTGTGCTCTGGCCGCGAACAGGAAGACCCAAACGGTGACGTACACCGCGATAGCATCCGATATCCATTAATCGCTTAATGTTCAACTGGATTTCTGAGCGCAAATCACCTTCAACTTTATATTCAGCGCCGATGATTTCACGAATTTTTGCAGCCTGATCATCCGTCCAATCCTTTACTTTCAGATCACGATCAACACCTGCCTTGTCTAAAATTTTTGCTGAACTACTGCGTCCGATACCATAAATGTATGTCAACGCAATCTCACCTCTCTTGTTTTGAGGCAAATCTACACCAACTATTCTTATAGCCATATACTAAATTATTTTTTCTGCAAAAATAATAATAAATTATCCTTGACGTTGTTTATACTTAGGATTTTTCTTATTAATAACATACAAACGGCCCTTACGTCTCACGATTTTGCAATCCGGCGTACGTTTCTTTAATGATGCTCTTACTTTCATATCTATATTCTTTTTATTTGTATCTAAAAACGATTCTTCCTTTCGACAGGTCGTAGGGAGACATTTCCACACGTACCTTATCACCCGGTAAAATTTTAATGTAATGCATTCTCATTTTGCCGGAAATATGAGCAGTGATTTCATGCCCATTTTCCAACTCTACCCGAAACATTGCATTTGACAATGCTTCTACGATGACTCCATCTTGTTCAATTGCAGCTTGTTTTGCCATATATTAATTCTCTTTATTTTTCAATACTTCTTCTATATAATCAAATGATGATAAGATATCAGCCTTACCTAACCCGACTGCTACTGTATGCTCAAAATGAGCAGCACACTTACGGTCGGCTGTACGGATTGTCCACCGGTCACTTTCCATGACAATCTTTCGGTCGCCTAAAGTAATCATCGGCTCGATAGCAATGCACATTCCCTTTTTCAAAAGGGTTCCTGTACCACGTTTTCCATAATTAGGGACGGGTGGGTCTTCATGCATTTCCTTGCCTATGCCATGTCCTACAAACTCTCGTACCACACCGTATGACTGTGCTTCACAATGTTGCTGGACAGCATAACCGATATCTCCTAAACGCTTTCCATGTACCGCATTTTCTATTCCTTTATACAACGCCTCTTTAGTAGTTTTCAAAAGAGCTTTAACTTCGGGAGCCACTTCACCTACACAAAAGGTATAAGCAGAATCTCCGCAATAACCATTCATATAAGTTCCGCAATCAATCGAAATAATATCTCCTTCTTTCAAGGGCGTATCATTAGGAATGCCATGCACTACCTGTTCGTTTACCGAAGTACATATTGAACCGGGAAACGGACCGCCATAAGGATTGGGGAAGCCTTTGAAAGTAGGAACAGCCCCATTGTCTCTTATGAACTCCTCGGCAACCTTATCCAGTTGCTTTGTCGTCACTCCCGGCCGGATCAGTTTAGCTAGTTCAGCCAAAGTTCTCCCCACGAGGAGATTACTTTGGCGTAACAATTCTATTTCATCATCAGTCTTAAGAAATATCATATTGAATGCAAAATTAATATGCAGCTACGCCCGAACGGCCTTTGATTCTTCCCGAAGTCAGAAGCCCGTCGTAATGACGCATCAATAAATGACTTTCTACTTGCTGTAAAGTATCAAGCACAACACCTACAAGAATCAACAAAGATGTTCCACCGAAGAATTGCGCAAACTCAGCCTGTACGCCGAATATACCTGCAAATGCCGGCAGGATAGCGATGAGAGCCAAGAACAAAGAACCTGGCAATGTAATGCGTGTCATAATCATATCAATATAATCAGCCGTACTCTTTCCGGGCTTGATGCCGGGAATAAAGCCGTTGTTCCGCTTCATGTCTTCAGCCATTTGGTTCGGATTGATTGTAATGGCGGTATAGAACCACGTAAATACAATAATCAGAATTGCGAAAACCAAATTGTACAAGAAGCTGGTATGATCAACAAAAGCACGCACGATACCGCTGGCAGAAGCAACATTCGAAAATCCTACAAGGGTAATAGGAATAAACATGATTGCTTGCGCAAAAATAATCGGCATCACATTTGCAGCATTCACCTTCAAAGGAATGTATTGTCTTGCACCACCATATTGCTTATTACCGACAATACGTTTGGCATATTGCACAGGAATTTTACGGACGCCTTGCACCAAAAGGATAGCAGCGGCAATTACCAGAATCAGCACGATAATCTCGAGCAAGAACATGATAATACCCCCCGCACCCGGAGAAGCAAGACGGGATACGAACTCACCTGAGAAAGCCTGTGGAAGACGGGCAATGATACCAATCATGATAATCAACGAAATTCCGTTTCCAATACCTTTATCTGTGATTCTTTCACCCAACCATAAAATAAACATACTACCGGCTGCCAAAATGATGGTCGAAGTAATAATAAAGAAAGTCCAATCTAATGAAGCATTAAGAGCCGGACCTGCCTGCATTTTCAAGTTGATCAGATAAGAAGGAGCCTGGAAAATCAAGATAAATATAGTCAGAATACGAGTATACTGATTGATTTTCCTCCGCCCGCTTTCACCTTCACGCTGTAGTTTCTGGAAATAAGGAACTGCAATCGCCAACAGCTGAATCACAATGGATGCAGAGATGTACGGCATAATTCCTAATGCAAAAATAGACGCATTAGAAAAAGCTCCACCAGAGAACATGTTTAACAAAGCAAGAAGACCTTCACTCGTTTGTTCATGCAACTTTGACAACATATCTGGGTTGATACCTGGAAGAACCACATACGAACCGAATCTGTAGATTGCGACAAACAATATAGTAATGAGGATCCGCTGTCTCAGATCCTCAATATTCCATATGTTCTTTAATGTTTCAATAGATTTTCTCATTGAATCAGAGTTTTACTGCATTACCACCAACGGCTTCGATTGCAGCTACTGCGCTCTTAGAGAAAGCATGAGCTTCAACTTCGAGTTTAGTAGTTAAACTACCGTTACCAAGAACTTTCACTAATTGATTAGAAGAAACAAAACCTGCTTCAATTAACTCATTAATACCTACTTTAGACAAATTCTTTGCTGTAGCCAACTCCTGAATTGTGCTAAGGTTAATGGCCTTGTATTCAACACGGTTAATATTCTTGAAACCAAATTTGGGCACACGGCGCTGAAGAGGCATCTGACCTCCTTCAAAACCAATCTTCTTAGAATAACCAGATCTTGATTTTGCACCTTTATGTCCTCTTGTAGAAGTACCACCTAAACCAGAACCTGGACCACGACCAATTCTTTTTCTTGTTTTAGTAGAACCTTCTGCAGGACGTAAACTATTTAAATTCATATTGCAAAATTCTTTATTAATTATTACTTAACGATTGTAACAAGATGTTTTACCTTTTCAACCATACCCAGAACAGAAGGAGTTGCTTCATGTTCAACTACACGATTCAATTTACGAAGTCCCAAAGAATCCAAAGTTCTCTTCTGAGTAGCAGGAGCACCTATTCTACTTTTTACTTGCTTAATCTTAATAGTTGCCATATCAAACCTCCTTATCCTCTAAATACTTTATCCAAACTTACACCTCTGTTTTGAGCTACCATACGAGCATCGCGCATCTCGCTTAATGCAAGAATTGTAGCTTTCACCAAGTTGTGAGGATTGGAAGATCCTTTCGACTTAGCCAAAACATCTGTAACTCCTACACTTTCCAATACGGCACGCATTGCACCACCGGCAACCACTCCGGTACCTGTTGAAGCCGGCTTGATGAATACTTCTGCACCACCGAACTTAGCACTTTGTTCGTGAGGTACCGTACCTTTCAATACAGGAACACGAGTCAAATTTTTCTTCGCAGCCTCTACACCTTTTGCAATTGCAGCTGTTACTTCGCCTGCCTTACCCAGACCGTAACCGATTACACCGTCTTCGTTTCCGACTACAACGATAGCAGCAAAGCTGAAAGTTCTACCACCTTTTGTAACCTTCGTCACACGGTTAATTGCTACCAGTCTATCCTTTAACTCTATATCGTTAGAGATCTTAACTCTGTTATTAACTGCCATAATCCATTAAAATTTAAGTCCACCGTTACGAGCGGCATCAGCCACTTCTTTTACTCTCCCATGATACAAGTAACCATTACGGTCGAATACGACAGTCGTAATACCGGCTTCCTGCGCTTTCTTAGCAATCAGTTCACCTACTTTAGCTGCCTGTTCTTTCTTAGGCATAGTCTCCATACCCAGTGAAGAAGCAGCTGCCAAAGTCTTGCCGTTCAGGTCATCGATAACCTGTACATAGATTTGCTTATTGCTTCTGAACACACTCATACGCGGACGTTCCGGAGTACCTGAAATCTTGTTGCGTACTCTATATTTAATCTTGATTCGTCTTTCTATTTTTGTTGTCATAATATTATACGATTTTATGTGAATTATTTAGCGCCAGCCGACTTACCAGACTTTCTACGAATTTCTTCACCAACAAACTTAACACCTTTTCCTTTATAAGGTTCAGGCTTACGGAAAGAACGTATTTTTGCACACACCTGACCAAGCAGCTGTTTGTCACAAGATTCCAAGATAATAAGAGGGTTCTTATTTCTTTCTGATTTGGTTTCTACCTTAATCTCGGGAGGCAACTGCAAAAAGATATTATGCGTATAGCCCAAAGCGAGATCAATGATATTACCGTTGTTTGACGCACGGTAACCTACACCAACCAATTCCAATTCTTTCTTATATCCTTCAGAAACGCCCACAACCATATTGTGCACCAATGCACGATACAAGCCGTGATATGCATGACGCTGTTTCAAATCGTCAAGCATGGCGTTTTCGTTTTCTTTCAACACCACATGTCCGTCTTCAACCGTCACATCAATAGCCGGGTTGACATACTGACTCAACTCACCTTTCGGACCTTTAACAGTAACTACATTATCCTTCAGGGCTACAGTCACTCCTGCGGGAATAACAACTGGTAATTTACCTATTCTTGACATAGCTTACCCTCCATTAATATACATAACAAAGAACTTCACCGCCAATCTTCAAGGCTGAAGCTTCTTTATCAGTCATTACACCTTTGGAAGTAGATATAATAGCAATACCTAATCCGTTAATAACTCTCGGCATGTCCTTGTAGCCGGTATACTTACGCATACCCGGAGTAGATACTCTGATCAGCTTCTTGATAGCATTCACCTTGTTTACGGCGTCATACTTCAAAGCTACCTTGATAGTACCCTGAGGACCATCTTCTACAAATTTGTAATTCAGGATGTAACCTTTGTCAAACAGGATTTTTGTAATCTCCTTTTTCAGATTTGAAGCAGGTACTTCCACCACTCTGTGCTTTGCACTGATTGCATTTCTCAACCGTGTGAGATAATCTGCGATTGGATCTGTCATAAAAAATAATTGTTAAATTAATCAGGACTACCCTGACAATATTTAATAATAAACACTAATTACCAACTTGCTTTCTTAACACCCGGAATCAAACCATTGGATGCCATTTCACGAAATTGGATACGTGAAATACCGAACTGGCGCATGTAACCTCTCGGACGACCTGTCAGCTTGCAACGATTGTGTAAACGAATCGGATTCGAGTTCTTAGGCAGATCTTGCAATTTCTGTGCTGCTTCGAAAGCTGCTACAGGATCACCTGAATTAACAATTTTCTTCAGCGCAGCACGTTTTTCTGCATATTTGGCTACCAGCTTAGCTCTTTTTACTTCACGAGCTTTCATTGATTCTTTTGCCATATCTATCAGTCTTTTTTAGCGTTTTTAAACGGTAAACCGAATTCTTTCAACAAAGCATAACCTTCTTCATCAGTCTGGGCAGAAGTAACGAACGTAATGTTCATACCCATAATTTTGGTAATGCTGTCGATATTGATTTCCGGGAAAATGATTTGTTCCTGGATACCCAACGTATAGTTACCACGACCGTCAAACTTGCTTTCGATGCCTTTGAAGTCACGGATACGCGGCAATGCCACACGTACAAGTTTCTCAAGGAATTCATACATTCTTTCACGACGCAAAGTCACCATCACCCCAATCGGCATTTTCTTACGCAACTTGAAGTTGGCAATATCCTTACGTGATACAGTCGCTACAGCTTTCTGACCTGTAATGGCAGTCAGCTCGTTGATAGCGACATCAATAATTTTCTTGTCAGCAACAGCCATACCCAAACCTTGATTGATAACAATCTTCTTGAGTACAGGAATTTGCATAGTCGAAGAATACTTGAATTGATTCTTCAATGCAGGAGCAATGCGCTCTGCATATTCTTTCTTAAGGCTAGCAGTATTACCCATTATTTAATCTCCTCTCCCGATTTTTTAGCATAACGAACAAATGTTCTTCCATCAGAACTTTCTCTTCTACCAATACGCGTCGGTTTACCTGTCTTCGGGTCAACCGGATTCAGGTTAGAGATGTGAATAGGAGCTTCCTGTTTCACAATACCCCCCTGTGGATTCTTTGCATTCGGTTTGGTGCTCTTAGATACCATATTGATACCCTCAACCACGGCACGTCCTTCTTTTACAAGAACTTTCAACACACGTCCAGTTTTACCCTTGTCTTCGCCAGAGTTTACGTAAACTGTATCGCCTTTTTTAATATGTAACTTACTCATTACTACTTAACTTTTTTACAAAATTAAAGTACTTCAGGTGCAAGTGAAACCACTTTCATATTTGCATTACGCAACTCTCTCGCAACAGGTCCGAAGATACGACTACCTCTAATTTCGCCTGCATTGTTCAACAGCACGCAAGCATTGTCATCAAAGCGGATGTAAGAACCGTCAGCACGACGAATCTCTTTCTTAGTACGTACGACCAAAGCCTTAGATACTGCACCTTTCTTAATATCACTTGAGGGGATTACGCTCTTTACTGTAACAACGATTACATCCCCTACAGAAGCGTAACGTCTTCTTGTACCACCCAATACACGGATGCAAAGAGCTTCTTTTGCGCCACTGTTATCACATACTGTAAGTCTGGATTCTGCTTGTATCATAATTACTTAGCTTTTTCAATTATTTCAACCACTCTCCATCTCTTAGTCTTGCTCAAAGGACGAGTCTCCATGATACGTACTGTATCACCTACAGCACATTCATTCTTTTCGTCATGAGCATGATATTTCTTCGTTTTAGAAACGAATTTACCATATATCGGGTGTTTTTCCTTAAATTTGGCAGCAACTGTAACGGTCTTATCCATTTTGTTGCTAATCACAACACCTGTTCTTTCTTTTCTTAAATTTCTCACTTCCATAATAAGACCTTATTATTTGTTGTTGAGTTCTCTCTGACGCAATTCTGTCTTCATCCGTGCGATTGTTCTACGCAAAGTTTTAATCTGTGCAGTATTTTCCAACGGAGAGATTGAATGATTCAACACCATTTGGTTATAATTAGCTACTTCTGTCTGAATTCTTTCAGCCAATTCATTGGTAGGGATTTCTCTAATTTCTGCAATCTTCATATCTCAATTAAACATTTTGACTTGCGTCGTAATCACGTCTAACAATAAACTTAGTAGTAACAGGAAGTTTTTGAGCCGCCAGGCGCAAAGCTTCTTTAGCTACATCAAAAGATACTCCTTCTACTTCGATCAGGATACGGCCCGGAGTTACAGGAGCAACAAAGCCTTCCGGATTACCTTTACCTTTACCCATACGTACGTCAGCAGGCTTGCGAGTAATAGGTTTGTCCGGGAAAATGCGGATCCAAATCTGACCCTGACGTTGCATATATCTAGTTACAGCAATACGAGCTGCTTCAATCTGGCGACCAGTGATCCATTTAGTCTGCAAAGATTTGATTCCGAAAGAACCAAATGCCAACTGATGACCACGCTGAGCATTACCTTTGGCGCTACCCTTCTGCTGTCTTCTGAATTTTGTCTTTTTCGGTTGTAACATAATTCCTAAAATTCAAATTCGTTAGCGATTGTTGTTTTTCTTTCTGCGGAAATTCTTACCACCATTGTTTCCGTTTCCGCCACGGCCGGTTTCCTTAGTCTGAGTAAAGTTCGGAGCCAACTCACGTTTACCGTAAACCTCACCACGACAAATCCACACCTTGATACCCAGCAAACCAACTTTTGTCAGAGCTTCTGCCTGGCAATAGTCGATGTCTGCACGGAATGTATGCAGCGGTGTACGACCTTCTTTATACATTTCAGAACGTGCCATTTCCGCACCGTTCAAACGACCAGAAATCAATACTTTGATACCTTCAGCACCCATACGCATCGTATTGGCGATAGCCATCTTGATGGCACGGCGGTAAGCGATTTTACCTTCTACTTGGCGAGCGATGTTGTTAGCTACGATAACAGCATCAAGTTCAGGTCTCTTTACCTCAAAGATATTGATTTGAATATCCTTATCGGTGATCTTCTTCAACTCCTCTTTCAGCTTGTCAACTTCCTGACCACCTTTACCAATGATAATACCCGGGCGAGCTGTACATACAGTAATTGTCACCAATTTCAGAGTACGTTCGATCACGATTCTAGAAACGCTGGCTTTTGCAAGTCTGGCATTCAGATATTTACGAATTTTGCTGTCTTCCAGCAAAGCATCACCATAATTCTTGCCACCGTACCAATTAGAATCCCATCCTCTGATAATTCCTAAACGGTTGCTTATCGGATTAACTTTCTGTCCCATCTACGCTTAATTTTTATCATTAGTATTTTTAGAATCAACAAACAAAGTCACATGGTTAGAACGTTTGCGAATTCTGTAACCTCTACCCTGCGGTGCCGGTCTCATTCTTTTCAGAGTTACACCTTCATCAACAAAAATCTTAGTTACATACAGTTCGCCGTCTTCAGCCTTGCGCTCGTTTTTCGTTTCCCAGTTCGCAATAGCAGAGCGTAACAGTTTCTCCACTTTTGCAGAAGCGGCTTTTGAAGAAAACTTCAAAACGCCAAGTGCACGGTTCACTTCCATACCACGAATCATGTCAGCTACAAGACGCATCTTACGTGGAGAAGTAGGCACATTTTGCAATTTTGCAAAATACATGGTTTTAAGGGCTTCTTTTCTCTTTTCAGCCGATATTTTTTTTCTTGCTCCCATTATTCTTCACTTTTTATTATTTCAAAAAGCTCCTGTCAACTTATTTTTTCTTGTTACCTGCATGGCCGCGGAATGTACGTGTCGGGGCAAACTCACCCAACTTGTGTCCTACCATGTTTTCTGTAACATAAACAGGAATAAATTTATTTCCGTTATGAACTGCAATAGTATGCCCAACGAAATCAGGCGAAATCATTGAAGCTCTGGCCCATGTCTTAACAACTGACTTCTTGCCGCTTTCATTCATGGCAAGCACCTTCTTTTCCAGTTTTACATTAATATATGGACCTTTTTTTAATGAACGACTCATAATTTTCTCACTTAATCAGTTGTTATTACTTTCTTCTTTCAATTATATACTTAGAAGACTGTTTCTTCGGAGCTCTTGTCTTCAAGCCCTTAGCATACAATCCTTTGCGTGATCTCGGATGACCTCCGGACTGACGTCCTTCACCACCACCCATCGGGTGATCAACAGGGTTCATAACAACACCACGGTTGTGCGGACGACGTCCCAACCAGCGAGAGCGACCTGCCTTACCAGATGATTCCAGTGCATGGTCTGAGTTACCTACGCTACCGATAGTAGCCTTGCAAGTACCCAAGATTTGTCTCAACTCGCCTGAAGGCAATTTAATCACACAATAGCGTCCCTCACGAGAAGTCAATTGAGCAAAATTACCAGCCGATCTTACCAGAGCAGCACCTTGTCCCGGACGCAATTCAATGTTATGAATCACAGTACCTACAGGGATGTTTTCAAGCGGAAGTGCGTTACCAATCTCAGGCGCCGCATTCGCTCCAGACATCAATGTGCTGCCTACCTGCAATCCATTAGGAGCAATAATATATCTTTTTTCACCGTCAGCGTAAAACAACAAAGCGATACGAGCCGAGCGGTTCGGATCGTATTCAATGGTCTTAACGACTGCTGGAACACCGTCTTTGTTTCTCTTGAAATCGATAATACGATATTTTCTCTTGTGGCCGCCACCCATGTAGCGCATTGTCATTTTACCTACATTGTTACGACCACCTGTAGAACGCTTTCCATACACAAGAGATTTTTCTGGTACCGATGCAGTAATCTCTTCAAAAGTACCAATAATTTTGTGTCTCTGCCCCGGTGTTGTGGGCTTAAATTTACGTACTGCCATCTTCTATTTAAATATTACTATAAAAATCAATAGTATCGCCTTCTTTCAAAGTTACAATCGCTTTCTTATAAGCGTTCTTGCGACCTTTGAGCAAGCCTGATTTTGTATAACGAGTTTTGTTTTTCCCTTGATAACGCATCGTGTTTACATCCAACACAGTAACGTTATACAAAGCTTCGATTTCGCTCTTAATCTCCAATTTGTTGGCATCCGGACGTACGATGAAACCGAAACGGTTGTTCATCTTGTCTGTAATAGCCGTCATCTTTTCTGTAACCAACGGTTTAACGATTATTCCCATATTCCAATCAGCCTCCTATTATTTAATTAAGGTTTCCTCGATAGCTTTCAATGCATTCTCTGTAACAACAAGTGTATCTGCGTTCAATACCACGTAAGTATTCAGCGCAGAAGCAATTGCCATATTTGTACGCTCTAAATTGCGAGCTGACAAATATACGTTTTTATTTGCTTCCGGCAAAACCATAAGCAGCTTCTTGCCAGCCACTTTAAGATTATTCACAACATTTACGAAATCTTTTGTCTTCGGAGCTTCGAAAGTGAAGTCTTCAACAACGATAATGCTGTTTGCCTGAGCCTTGTAAGACAAAGCTGACTTGCGAGCCAAAAGCTTTACTTTCTTGTTCAGCTTAAAGCTGTAATCACGAGGTTTCGGACCGAACACACGTGCTCCGCCAACCAACAACGGAGAATTGATATCACCACGACGTGCACCGCCGCCACCTTTCTGACGACCCAATTTACGAGTAGAACCACTGATTTCACTTCTTTCTTTTGACTTGTGAGTTCCCTGACGTTGGTTAGCCAAGTACTGCTTAACGGCCAAATAGATAGCGTGGTCATTCGGAGTGATTCCGAAGATTGCATCATTCAAGGCAACCTTTCTGCCGGTGTCTTCACCCTTAATATTTAATACATTAACTTCCATTATTTCTCAATTATTACGATTGAACCTTTGTAACCTGGAACAGAGCCCTTAATCAACAGCAGGTTATGTTCAGGAATTACTTTTAATACTTGCAAGTTGTGAGTAGTTACTCTATCACCACCCATTTGACCTCCCATGCGCATTCCCTTGAACACTTTTGCGGGATAAGAACAAGCACCGATAGAACCCGGTTTGCGGGCGCGGTTGTGCTGACCGTGAGTAGTCTGACCTACACCACCGAAACCATGACGCTTAACAACGCCTTGGAAACCTCTACCCTTCGAAGTTCCGATTACGTCTACATAAGGAGCATCGTTAAAGAGTTCTACGGTAATCGTGTCACCTAAATTCAATTCTTCTGAGAAATCTTTGAACTCGGCCAAGTGTCTCTTGGGAGTTACTCCTGCTTTCTTGAAGTGACCCATCAGCGCTTTCGTTGTATGCTTTTCCTTTTTGTCCTGGAAGCCCAACTGAACAGCTGCATAGCCATCTTTCTCTATGCTCTTAATCTGAGTAACTACACAGGGACCAGCTTCGATAACAGTGCATGGCACATTCTTGCCATCAGCACTGAAAACGGATGTCATTCCGATTTTCTTTCCTAATAATCCTGGCATTTCAGTTAATTTTTAAATTCATTAAACTTTAATTTCTACTTCTACCCCACTCGGCAATTCCAATTTCATCAAAGCGTCTACGGTTTTTGCCGTCGAGCTGTAGATGTCAATTAGTCTCTTGTAAGAAGACAATTCGAACTGTTCGCGTGACTTCTTGTTAACGAAAGTCGAACGGTTTACAGTAAAGATACGCTTGTGAGTAGGCAATGGAATCGGACCGCTCACGATAGCGCCTGTCGCTTTCACAGTCTTTACAATCTTCTCAGCAGACTTGTCTACCAAGTTGTGATCGTAAGATTTCAATTTAATTCTAATTTTCTGACTCATTTTTTTGATGTTATGATTATTATACAAATAAGATGAAGCATGAGGGTTAAGAGTCATTCGCTAACCCTCATCAGCTTCAAGCTATTTTTTCAATTATACCAAATCGGTACGGCCTTTCACTTCTTCCAATACAGCTTTTGCGATAGAAGAAGATACCTGAGCGTGGTGGTCGTAGCTCATTGAAGAAGTAGCACGACCTGAAGTAATCGTACGCAAAGCAGTTACATAGCCGAACATTTCTGCCAGCGGAACCATAGCTTTCACGATACGGGCACCCGAACGGCTTGTTTCCATGCCTTCTACCTGGCCACGGCGCTTGTTCAAGTCACCGATTACATCACCCATGTTTTCTTCCGGAGTAACGACTTCCAGTTTCATAATCGGCTCCATCAGGACAGGACCTGCTTTCACGCAAGCGTTCTTGTAAGCCTGGATGGCACAGATTTCGAATGACAACTGGTCAGAGTCTACCGGGTGGAACGAACCATCCTTCAACACAACCTTCAACGAGTCAACCGGGAATCCTGCCAACACACCATTCTTCATAGCGGTCTGGAAACCTTTCTGTACCGACGGGATGAATTCCTTAGGCACATTACCACCCTTCACTTCGTCGATGAATTGCAAGCCGCCTTGCTTCCAGTCTTCGTCAACCGGACCTACAGAAACGATGATATCGGCAAACTTACCGCGACCACCCGACTGTTTCTTGTAAACTTCACGCAATTCAACGGTCTTCGTGATGGCTTCCTTGTAGTTAACCTGCGGACGACCTTGGTTACATTCAACCTTGAACTCACGTTTCAGACGGTCGATGATGATATCCAAGTGAAGCTCACCCATACCCGAAATAATGGTCTGACCAGTCTGCTCATCTGTACGGACAGTGAAAGTCGGGTCTTCTTCAGCCAGCTTAGCCAAACCGTTAGACAGCTTGTCCAAGTCTTTCTGAGTCTTCGGCTCTACTGCGATACCAATAACCGGTTCGGGGAAGTCCATTGATTCCAATACAATCGGAGCTGATTCGTCGCACAACGTATCACCTGTACGGATATCCTTGAAACCAACACCTGCACCGATATCACCTGCGCTGATAACTTCAACCGGGTTTTGCTTGTTAGAGTGCATCTGGAACAAACGAGATACACGTTCTTTCTTGCCCGAACGAGAGTTATAGATGTAAGAACCAGCCTCAATCTTACCCGAATAAACACGGAAGAATGTCAGACGGCCTACATACGGGTCGGTAGCAATCTTAAATGCCAAAGCAGATGTCTTTTCGTCTTCGCTCGGCTTGCGGTCTTCTTCAGCGCCCGTTGTCGGATTAGTACCGACAATGTTCGGAGTATCCAGCGGAGAAGGCAAGAATGCACATACATAGTCAAGCAAAGTCTGCACACCTTTGTTCTTGAATGAAGAACCGCACAACATCGGCACGATTTCCATCTTCAATGTTCCGGCACGCAATGCACGCAAGATTTCCTCTTCGGTAATCGTAGAAGGATCATCGAAATATTTCTCCATCAACGACTCATCAAATTCTGCCACCTTTTCCAGCATCTTGTCACGCCATTCGTTAGCTTCGTCCACCAGGTTTGCCGGGATATCGTCTACTTCATAGTCGGCACCCATGGTTTCATCATGCCAGTAAATGGCTTTCATCTTAATCAAGTCAACCAAGCCTTTGAAGTTTTCTTCGGCACCGATAGGAATAACCACCGGACATGGGTTAGCTCCCAAGACATCTTTCATCTGGCGCACTACTTCGAAGAAGTCGGCACCCGAACGGTCCATCTTGTTTACATAACCGATACGTGGAACATTGTATTTGTCAGCCTGACGCCATACAGTTTCCGACTGAGGCTCAACACCACCTACTGCACAGTATGTTGCAACAGCGCCGTCCAACACACGCAATGAACGTTCTACCTCAGCAGTAAAGTCCACGTGCCCCGGAGTGTCGATCAAGTTGATCTTATACTTGTTGCCCGCATAGTTCCAATAAGTGGTTGTAGCAGCCGAGGTAATAGTGATACCACGTTCCTGCTCCTGTTCCATCCAGTCCATCGTAGCAGCGCCATCATGCACTTCACCGATTTTGTGAGTCAAACCAGTATAAAACAGAATACGTTCTGAAGTAGTGGTTTTACCAGCGTCGATGTGAGCCATGATACCGATGTTACGGGTCAAATGCAAATCATGTTTAGCCATTTTATTCCTTCTTACTAATTTAGTTAGTTATACTTGATTAAAATCTGAAGTGAGCGAATGCACGGTTAGCTTCAGCCATACGGTGCATATCTTCCTTACGTTTGAAGGCTCCACCCTGTTCGTTGTATGCATCCAGAATTTCAGCAGCCAGTTTGTCAGCCATCGACTTGCCGCCACGCTTACGAGCGAAAGCAATCAGGTTTTTCATCGAAATTGACTCTTTACGTTCAGGACGGATTTCAGTCGGAACCTGGAAAGTTGCACCACCGATACGGCGTGATTTCACTTCCAACTGAGGAGTTACATTGTCCAATGCTTTTTTCCACACTTCCAATGCTGATTTTTCTTCGCCCGGAAGTTTAGCACCTACCACTTCCAATGCTTTGTAGAAGATTTCGTAAGAAGTGTTCTTCTTACCATCATACATCAAGTGGTTTACAAATTTAGAAACCTTCGCGTCGCCAAACACGGGATCCGGAAGGATTACACGTTTTTTAGGTTTTGCTTTTCTCATTTTGTTTTGATAATAATGTTTAGTTTGGGGCTGCACCTTTTGTTTTCTTCAACGCCTCCTCCGAGGCATTTACTCAACCTTAAAGCTTTTCCTGCAAACCAAAACGGATTAATAAATTTCAGTATGCTCGACCGGTTAAAGATTATTTCTTACCTTTTCCTGCCGGAGCTTGTCCCGGTTTCGGACGCTTAGCGCCGTATTTAGAACGTCTTTGAGTACGTCCTGCCACGCCGGCTGTATCCAATGTACCGCGAACGATGTGGTAACGTACGCCCGGAAGGTCTTTCACACGACCGCCACGTACCAATACAATAGAGTGTTCCTGCAAGTTGTGGCCTTCTCCCGGAATGTAAGAGTTCACTTCCTTAGAGTTTGTCAGACGCACACGAGCAACTTTACGCATTGCAGAATTCGGTTTCTTCGGAGTTGTAGTGTAAACACGTACACAAACGCCACGTCTTTGCGGACAAGCGTCCAGTGCCGGAGATTTACTCTTCTCAACCAAAACCTTTCTTCCTTTTCTTACTAACTGTTGAATAGTAGGCATTTTGTTTGATTTTTAATTATTTATATTATATATTTATTTTGTTTTCTTCTTCCAAGTCGAAACTATACATTTCGGGCTGCAAAATTACAAATAACTTTTTAATACACAAACAGTTTTTGCATAAAATTCTGATAACGATGAAATTTTCTTCTTCCGCATGCTTCCCGGCTCTTTGCCTAGTCCTCCGGAGTTTATCAATCATTTTCCGTCTACACCCTGCTTGATTCCTCTTTTTATTCAGCCGTATTAAACCGCCATACAAGCTATATTCATGCGCCAAGGCAAATAGCTGCATTGCCCTGCGCAACTATTTGCCTTGGCGCATGAATATAAAAGGAAACCAACATCCGGCTTAACCCAGCCTGACAATTATGACAAATGACAATTATAAATAAGGTGTAAGCAATGAAAAAGGCTTCCGACCCTTGACGGGCAGAAGCCTTTTCCAAAACACTATAAAGAGATATAAATTATTCTACTTCGTTATAGTCGAGCACATTTTTCTTGTTGGCAAGGATACGGTCGTACTCTTCTTTCGAGCCAACAATAATCTTTTCGAACTCACGCTGACCGGTACCGGCAGGAATCAAGTGACCGCAAATCACATTTTCCTTCATACCTTCCAAACGGTCTACTTTTCCGTTGATAGCTGCTTCGTTCAGCACCTTTGTCGTTTCCTGGAAAGATGCTGCCGACATAAAGCTGGAAGTCTGCAATGCGGCACGTGTGATACCTTGCAAAATCTGTGTCGAAGTTGCAGGTACGGCATCACGTACTTCAACCAGCTTCAGGTCGCGGCGTTTCAACATACTGTTCTCGTCACGCAACTTGCGTGCCGTCACAATCTGACCCGGTTGGAGGTTCTGTGAGTCACCGGCATCCACTACCACCTTCTTGCCCCAGATACGGTCGTTCTCTTCATTGAATTCCAAACGGTCTACCACCTGTTGTTCCAAGAAGCGGGTATCGCCCGGCTCATCAATCTGAACCTTACGCATCATCTGACGCACGATGATTTCAAAGTGCTTGTCATTAATCTTCACACCTTGCAGACGGTAAACGTCCTGGATTTCGTTGACGATGTATTCCTGTACCGCCGTAGGACCTTTGATAGCCAAGATATCGGCAGGCGTAATGGCACCATCAGACAACGGAGTACCGGCACGCACATAGTCGTTTTCCTGTACCAGGATTTGCTTGGACAGAGCCACAAGGTATTTCTTCACATCTCCGGTCTTCGAGGTCACGATGATTTCACGGTTACCACGTTTAATCTTACCCATCGTCACCTCACCGTCGATTTCAGATACAACGGCAGGATTAGACGGGTTACGTGCTTCAAACAACTCGGTTACACGAGGCAAACCACCGGTGATATCACCCGCCTTACCTACGGCACGCGGAATCTTCACCAGGATATCACCTGCTTTCACCGTTTGTTTATCTTCCACTACCACGTGACCGCCTACCGGCAAGTTATAAGTACGGATTTCGTTGCCGTTTTCATCGGTAATGTGCAACGAAGGTATCTTGTTTTTGTCTTTCGACTCAGTGATAATGATTTCACGCAAACCGGTAGCTTCATCAGATTCTACCTTATAGGTTACATTTTCAATAACCGACTCGAAGGCAATCTTACCCGAAACTTCGGTCACGATAACGGCGTTGAACGGGTCCCACTTAGCAATCAGCTTGCCTTTTTCCACCACTTCTCCGTCCGAAGCATACAACTTCGAACCGTAAGGTACGTTGTGAGTCGACAAGATAATGCCTGTATTGACATCGATGAAACGTACTTCTGCCAAACGGCCTACAACAATCTTCACCGGTTCGCCCGTTTCTTCTACGGCATCTACTGTACGCAATTCTTCGAATTCCAGGCGTGCGTCATTCTTAGCCACGATACTTGCATTAGCCGCCATGTTACCGGCGATACCACCGGCATGGAAGGTACGCAATGTCAACTGAGTACCCGGTTCACCGATAGACTGGGCAGCGATAACGCCCACAGCCTCGCCTTTCTGAACCATACGGCTGGTAGCCAGGTTACGTCCGTAACATTTTGCACAAACACCCTTCTTCGATTCGCAAGTCAATACCGAACGGATTTCCACGCTTTCGATAGGCGAGTTCTCGATTTCTTCGGCAATGCTTTCAGTGATTTCTTCACCCGAAGCCACAATCAGTTTGCCTGTAGTCGGATGTATCACATCGTGTACAGATACACGGCCCAAAATACGTTCATATAAAGTAGCGATGACTTCATCGTTATTCTTCAATGCCGTACATACCAGGCCACGCAATGTTCCGCAATCCTCCTCGTTGATGATGACATCATGAGAAACGTCTACCAGACGACGGGTCAAGTATCCGGCGTCGGCTGTCTTCAATGCCGTATCGGCAAGACCTTTACGGGCACCGTGGGTAGAGATAAAGTACTCCAACACCGACAGACCTTCCTTAAAGTTAGAAAGAATCG
>ENA-UOIW01000464-UOIW01000464.1-human-gut-metagenome-genome-assembly--contig:-P58-NODE-464-length-33374-cov-53.336055_pt1 | contig 33374 bp, 28 predicted proteins | sample MGYA00242334_ERZ723881 | MGnify/ENA metagenome assembly ERZ723881 | reverse complement strand
GTGTTACGCATAAACGCAACGTTTCAAAAGGTCGGAATTGTCTGCGGCACTGCCACCTTGCTTTGTGCCTCGCACCGCCGTTTATTCCCGACCGTCAGCGTAAGTAACGCACTCACGCAACTTTTTTAAAGGTCGGAATCACGAGCCGAGGTACTCGGCTTAGAATTTGACGGGATCTGCGGCAAGGTATTTCTTGACCATAAGAGCGATTTTGAAGATGATAGCGTGATCGAACTCTCTTAAATCAAGACCTGTGAGCTTCTTTATCTTATCCAGTCTGTAAACCAGTGTATTTCTGTGTACAAAGAGCTTTCTTGACGTTTCGGAAACGTTGAGGTTATTCTCGAAGAATCTCTGTATCGTGAATAACGTTTCGTGGTCAAGCGACTCTATTGAGCCCTTCTTGAAAACTTCCTTCAGGAATGTTTCACACAGGGTCGTGGGAAGGTGATAAATAAGACGGGCGATACCGAGGTTATCGTAGCTTACGATAGTCTTGTCCGTATCGAACACCTTACCTACCTCAATAGCTATCTGCGCTTCCTTGAAGGAACGGGCAAGATCCTTTATGCCTGTAACGGGAGTACCGATACCTACGTTTACCTTTGTGAAGAACTCGCCCGAAAGCGTATCCGAGATGGAACGTGCGAGCTTTTCGAGGTCCTTGTTGTCTATGCCTGCCTTTATTTCCTTAACAAGAACGATTTCGGTTTCTGTGATATTGAACACGAAGTCCTTGTTCTTATCGGGGAACAGATTCTGTATTACATCATAAGCCGAAACCTCGTTTGCGGAAACGATGCTTATAAGGAATACAACACGGCTTATATCCGCATTGAAGTGAAGCTCTCTTGCCTTGAGCGTTATATCGCCGGGAAGAACGTTATCAAGGATGATATTCTTCACGAAGTTATTACTGTCATATTTCTCGTCATAGTACTGCTTGATGCTTGACAGTGAGATAGCGAGGATAGAGGCATACTTTGCCGCCTGATCGTCCGTACCTTCGATGAATACCGCATAATCGGGCTTTACATGAACGCCGAAGGGCTTATATGTATAGCCGTCACGGATGAACACATCATGTGAGTCACCAAGCTCAATTGTAAAGAAGTCGCTGTTTGTTCCTATCCTGGAAAGCTCACTGCAAGCGACTATCGTACTGTTTTCATCGATAACACCGATAACACGACCGATAGTATCTCTCATCTGATGAACTACGCCCTGAAATAATCTGTTTGACATTTTCTTACCTCTTTTATCTTAAATGGTTTGCTCCTGTGTCCGCCGAAGGCTATAACCCTGTAACTGCCTTGTATGCGGAAATTACTCTTATAATTGTATCTTTGAATCGGCCTGTGAAAAGTCTCAGAAAAAGGCATAAAACGACCGAAAATAATACACCAAATATATTTTACTAGAAAAACCGAAAAAAATCAAGGGTTTTTTAGACAAAATGTAAAAATTGCATCAAAAATTTTTGCGTTATTGCAAAACCGACTAAATAGTGGTATACTAAAATTTATGTATGGGCATCAGGAACTTATGACCTGTACCATAATAAACATATAAATTACATTCGGAAGGACTGATTCTTATGATCCTGAAAATTAAAAACGCAAAGAACGGTGTGTATGCACGAATGTGCAGTTTGGCACGAATGTAAAAATATAAACTGTAGAAAGCTTTGTCTTTAAAACGAACTACTATTTATTTTATTATCCCTATCCCCCTTACCCCCTTTCCCTCGTGAAAGGCTGTGTATGCTTGGTTGACTTTGCGTCCTGCAAAGCCTTGTTGCATACACTGCCCGGCATCCGTGCCTGGGGAAAAAACGGGGACTGGCGTCCCTGCGACCCGCCTTGGGGCTACGCCCCAAACCCCAATTTTGTCAAAAAGGTTTTATAGCCTAACATCATATACAAGGAGAAAATAGAATGAACAAGACATATTATTTAACCACACCGATATATTACCCCTCCGGTAATCCCCACATAGGTCACTGTTACACAACGGTTGCGTGTGACACGATAGCACGCTTCAAGAGAATGCAGGGCTATGACGTAATGTTCCTTACAGGCACGGACGAGCACGGTCAGAAGATAGAGCTTAAAGCCGCCGAAAAGGGCGTTACCCCCAAGGAATACGTTGACGAGATAGTAGCCAACTTCAAGCGTCTTTGGGAAACAATGCACATAAGCTATGACCGTTTCATCAGAACAACGGACGACTATCATATAGAAACCGTACAGAAGATATTCAGGAAGCTGTACGAAAAGGGCTACATCTATAAAGGCACCTACAAGGGCAAGTACTGCACACCGTGCGAGAGCTTCTGGACAGAGAGCCAGCTTGTAGACGGAAAGTGTCCCGACTGCGGACGTGAGGTAAAAGAAGCAAACGAGGAGGCATACTTCCTCCGCCTTTCCGATTTTGCCGACAAGATTGAAAAGTTCCTTACCGAAACCGACTATTTACAGCCTAAGAGCCGTGTAAACGAAATGGTAAACAACTTCATAAAGCCGGGCCTTGAGGATCTGTGCGTATCAAGAACCAGCTTCACCTGGGGCATACCCGTTGATTTTGACAGCAAGCACGTTGTTTATGTATGGGTAGACGCACTTTCAAACTATATCAGTGCGCTCGGCTACGGCAACGAAAAGTACAATGATTTTGAAAAATACTGGCCCGCAGATATGCATATGACCGCAAAGGAAATTGTACGTTTCCACTCTATCGTATGGCCTATAATCCTTATGATGCTCGATCTGCCCCTGCCCAAGCACCTTTACGGTCACGGCTGGATAAACTTCAACGGCGACAAGATGAGCAAATCAAAGGGCAACGTTGTAGACCCGTTTGTGCTTTGCGAGCGTTACGGCGTTGACGCTGTACGTTATCAGATACTGCGTGATATGCCCTACGGCAGTGACTGCAACTTCACAAATGAACTTATGCTCACAAGAATAAACGCAGACCTTGCAAACGATCTCGGAAACCTTGTTTCAAGAACAGTAGCAATGGCTGACAAGTATTTCGGCGGAACACTGCCCACAGACAGAGTTTCCGACGAGCTTGACAATCAGCTTATCGGTATGGCTCAGTCGCTGTGCGATACGGTTACTCCCCTTATCGAGCAGGCTCAGCACTCAAAGGCACTTGAGGAAATATTCAAGGTAATCTCCCGTGCCAACAAGTATATCGACGAAACAGCACCGTGGGTACTTGCAAAGGACGAAAGCAACAATGCCCGTCTTGCGACCGTACTCTATAACCTGCTTGAAACTATTCGTATCTGCTCTGCACTGCTCAGCCCCTTTATGCCCGCAACAATGCCTGAGGTATGGGAGCAGATAGGCGCAGGTGCAGAAGATACCGCTTTCGACAAGCTCGGCACATTCGGCGTTCTGCGTGCAGACGTTACGGTAAAGAAGGGCAGAGTTCTCTTCCCCAGAATCGACATAAAGAGCGAGATTACAGAACTTGAACGCCTTATGAAGCCCAAGACCGTAATCAAGGAGGACGAGGATCTTGACAAGGCAGGAATAATCTCTATAGATGACTTTGCAAAGGTCAAGCTCAGAACAGGCGAGATTACAGCCTGCGAAAAGATAAAGAAGTCAAAGAAGCTGCTTAAAATTCAGGTGGACGATGCAAGAGGCGGCAGACAGATAGTATCGGGCATTGCCGAATACTACACTCCCGAGGAGCTTATCGGAAAGAAAATTATATTCGTTGCAAATCTTGCCCCCGCAAAGCTCTGCGGCGAAGAAAGCAACGGTATGCTCCTTGCCTGTGACGCAGGAGACAAGGTACAGGTAGTATTCCTCGACAAGGATACACCCAACGGCAGTACGGTAAGATAAACATTCGCAGAAGACAACGAGTAACATAAAGGAACAAAAAGATGAAAATTAAAGACTTATACACACCCGGCAGGACGGTGTTCTCGCTGGAGGTTTTCCCTCCCAACAAGAATTTCCCCATCGAAACGGTGTATGATGCCATCGAGGGACTTGCGGCAATAAATCCCGCATATATCAGCGTGACATACGGTGCAGGCGGAAACCGTGCAAACCGCTCCACCTGCGAGATAGCATCGCATATAAAGGAAAAATACGGTATCGAATCAATGGCGCACCTTACCTGCATAAACAGCACCCGTGACGATGTTGATTTTATGCTTGACGATTTCGCCGCAAACGGAATAGAGAACATTCTTGCCTTAAGAGGCGACAACAAGCCCGATGAAGAACCGAAGAACGATTTTCCCCACGCAAGCGACCTTACGGCATATATAGCGTCAAAGGGAAATTTTGATATTGCAGGTGCATGCTACCCCGAAACCCACGTTGACGCAGAAAGCGCCGAGGAAGATATAAAGAACCTGAAGATAAAGGTTGACGCAGGTGCATCTCACCTTGTTTCACAGCTTTTCTTCGACAATTCCTGCTATTACGATTTTGAAAAGCGTGCAAGAGCCGCAGGCATAGACGTGCCTATCGCCGCAGGAATTATGCCCGTTACAAACAAAAAGCAGATTGAGCGTATGGTAACGCTCTGCGGCGCAAGCCTGCCCTCAAAATTCGTAAAGATGATGCAGAAGTATGAGAACGACCCCGAGGCACTGAGGAGTGCAGGAATAGCCTATGCCATCGACCAGATAGTAGATCTTATTTCAAACGATGTGCAGGGCATACACCTTTACGCTATGAATAACCCCGCTGTCGCATCACGCATCTACAACGGGATTAAGGATCTGTTATGATACTTCAGCCGATAGACAGGAACGAGGCTCTGCGTTATCTCGGATGTAAGGACGGCACGGATAACGAGCAGATGCTCGCAATGCTCGATTCCTGCGAGAAACAGCTTCTGAAAGCCGCAAGCCCGAAATATCTCTATGCCGTATACCCGATAAGCTTTACGGACGATGGTGTCAGAATTTCGGACAGCAATATAATACTTAAAGGCAATTCAGCCGCCGCTCATTTAAAGAACTGCGACAGGATAGTGCTTATGTGCGCCACGCTCGGACAAGGAGTAGACGTGCTTTTAAGGCATCTGCAGGTTTCTGATATGGCAAGCGCAGTTATCGTTGACAGCCTTGCAGGTGCGGCAATAGAGCAGGTCTGCAACAGGGCTGAAACAGAGATATTCGAAAAAGTACACTCGAACAGCCGTACATGGAGATATTCTCCCGGCTACGGTGATCTGCCCCTTGATATACAGTTTGATTTACTGACGCTTCTGCAGGCTCAGAAAAGGATAGGTCTTACCGTAATGAACAGCAATATGATGGTGCCTACAAAATCGGTAACGGCATTTATAGGGCTGTCGGAGGGCGAAGTTGACAGAAGTACAAGAGGCTGTGAAAGCTGTAATATGAAGGACAGATGTAAATTCAGAAAAAGCGGAGGTCACTGTGGAAATTAAAACATTACTTGAGCAAAGAGGACTGCTGATTTTCGACGGTGCTATGGGTACTCAGCTGCAGGCTAAGGGACTTAAGACGGGCGAAACCCCCGAGCTTTTAAACCTTACCGCAAAGGATCTGCTCAAGGAAATACACCGCAGTTATATAGACGCAGGAGCGGATATAATTTCTGCGAATACATTCGGTGCAAATTCCTACAAGCTAAGCCACAGCGGTAAAAGCGTAGATGAAATTATCACCGCAGGAATAATAAACTGTAAAGAAGCGATAAAAGAAAGCAGAAAGGACGTTTTCTGCGCTCTTGACATAGGTCCTATAGGACAGCTCCTTGAGCCTACGGGAAGCCTTAAATTTGAAGAGGCTTACGACATATTCAGGGAGGAGATAGTTGCAGGCTATAAGGCAGGTGCGGACGTTGTTCTGTTTGAAACGATGACCGACTTATACGAGCTTAAAGCCGCTATACTTGCCGCAAAGGAAAACTGCGATCTTCCGATAATATGCAGTATGACCTTCGAGGAAAACGGACGTACCTTTACAGGCTGTCCCGCCGAGGCGGAAATACTGCTGTGCGAGGGACTTGGTGTAAGTGCCGTCGGCGTGAACTGCTCTCTGGGTCCGAAGGAGCTTATGCCTATAATCAAAACGCTCTGCGAAAAGTCGAAGATACCCGTTATCGTAATGCCTAACGCAGGGCTTCCCGACCCTGCCACAGGCGAATATTCGATTGATGCCGAAGAATTCAGCGACTATGCCGTTGAGATAGCCGATCTCGGTGCAGGAATAATCGGCGGCTGCTGCGGTACAACACCCGAATTTATCCGCTGTACAGCTACGAAGGTAAAGGGCAGAAAGTACGAGCCTAAGAAGATAGAGCGTGTCTGCACGATATGCAGCGGCACAAATGTTGTAGAGGTAAGCCAACCGAGGATAATCGGTGAGCGTATCAACCCTACCGGCAAAAAGCTGTTCAAGCAGGCGCTTATAAACGATGATATAGATTATATCTTAGGTCAGGCTATAGAGCAGGTCGGCGCAGGAGCAGATATACTTGACGTAAACGTTGGACTTCCCGACATTGACGAAAAGGCAATGATGATAAAGGCTGTCAAGAGCATTCAGGGCGTTACTAACGTACCTCTCCAGATAGACAGCACTATCCCCGAGGTGCTTGAAGCGGCACTGCGTGTATACAACGGCAAGCCTATGGTAAACTCGGTAAACGGCGAGGAGGAGAGCCTTAAAAATGTTCTTCCGCTCGTAAAGAAATACGGTGCGGCAGTAGTCGGTCTGACGCTTGACAAGGACGGCATACCGCCTAAAGCCGAACAGCGTGTAGCCATTGCCGAGAAGATAATAAAGCGTTGCGAGGAAATCGGTATTCCGAAAGAGGATATAGCGATAGACTGCCTCACGCTTACCGCATCCGCAGAACAGCTTGCGGTAAACGAAACGCTCAAGGCTGTGCGTGCGGTAAAGGAAAGGTTCGGAGTAAGAACGGTACTCGGCGTATCGAATATATCATTCGGTCTGCCAAACCGTGAGCTTTTAAACCACATTTTTCTTACGATGGCACTTGAAAACGGGCTTGATCTGCCGATTATAAACCCCAACGTAGCGTCTATGACAGGCGCTGTAAGAGCGTTCAAGCTGTTAAAGGCGATAGATGTAAACTCGGTAGAATACATTGCCGCTTACGGCAGTGACACCCCAACGGCAGTCGCAAAGCCGAAATCCTCCGAGGTAACGCTTGAATATGCCATCGACAACGGACTTAAAGCGGATGCGGCGAAGATAACCGAACAGTTGCTTACCGACACCGACCCGATGGTAATAATAAACGAGCGGCTTATCCCTGCGCTTGACAAGACAGGTACTCTGTTTGAACAGGGAAAGATATTCCTCCCTCAGCTGATTTTATCGGCAGGCGTTGCACAGAGCTGTTTTGATGTTATCAAGGCACACCTTGCAAAGAACAATTCCGAAACGGTGAGCAAGGGCAAGATAGTGCTTGCAACAGTAAAGGGCGATGTGCACGACATAGGCAAGAACATAGTAAAGGTACTGCTTGAAAACTACGGCTACACCGTAATAGATCTCGGCAAGGACGTTGAATATCAGGCGGTAGTCGATGCCGCAAGAAAGCACGAGGTAAAGCTGGTGGGACTGAGCGCACTTATGACCACTACGCTCAAATCCATGGAAGAAACCATAAAGCTTATCCGTGACAACGGACTTCCTTGCAAGGTGGTTGTCGGCGGTGCGGTACTTACACCCGAATATGCCGAAAAGATAGGCGCAGACTTTTACGCAAAGGATGCTAAAGAAACGGTAGATATTGCGAAGAAGGTTATAGGATAATTTGATATAACACGAGCCGTGCATAACCGCACGGCTTTTTTGTTTGACTATCCCCCTCACCCGTGCTATAATTACAGCAACAAGAAAAATCACGGAGGGAAATGTATGCACTATTATGAATACGGCAAAGAAAACGATAAGACAATCGTCTTTCTGCACGGGGCAAACTTTGTCCACAGCTTCGGCAGGCAATATCCGCTTGCCGAAAAATATCATCTTATTATTCCGCATATCATGGGCTACGGAGATGCCGCAGATGAGATTTTCGATACCGAAACAGCGGTAAAACAGCTTGCGGATTTCATAGCCGACATCGGCAAAAAGGTAACGCTTGTCGGCTTTTCGCTCGGTGCTCAGCTTAGCGTTAAGCTGTGTGCGGAATATCCGCAGTATTTTACTTCTGCGATAATAGTAAGTCCGTGGCTTATCAAGAAAGAGCCTATGCTCTCAAAGGTCATGGCTATGAACGAAAAGCAGTTTGCGTCATTCAAGAACAAACGATTATGCGGTTTCATCGGATTTATGAACGGACTGCCCAAAGAGCAAAGAAAAGAATTTGTCGCACAGATGCAGAATGTGCGTATCGAAACCGTAAGAAGCTCCGTTGACAACGGAATAACGCTTGAAACAATAAACGGCTTTGAAAACGCATACTTCCCGATGATTGCCCTTGCAGGCAGTAAGGAACAGACAGAAGTACACGACAGCGTAAAAGGACTTGCCGCTATGAATAAAAATTGCAGATACGAGATATGGGACAAAGCCGCCCATAACATTCCTCCCGTGTTTTCCAAGCGATTTAACGAACTTATTATAAGAATGGCAGAAATTTGACTATGTACAGAATTTTCATCATTGAAGACGACCCCACGATAGCGCAAACGCTGAAAAAGCACCTCGAGGGCTGGGATTATAAAGTAGAGTGTGCAAAGGATTTTCACAATATCACTGCGGAGTTTGCCGCTTTCGACCCTCAGCTTATACTGCTTGATATAAAGCTACCGTTCTATGACGGCTACTACTGGTGCGGCGAGATAAGAAAGCTGTCAAAAGTGCCTGTCATCTTCCTCTCCTCCGCCTCCGATAATATGAATGTAGTTATGGCTATGAATATGGGCGGAGATGATTTTATAGCAAAGCCGTTCGATCTTTCGGTGCTGACCGCAAAGATAAACGCAGTGCTTCGCCGTGCCTACTCCTTTTCGGGCAACAGCGACCTTATATCCCACGGCAGTGTTATACTTGATATCTCATCGGCGGTCGTGACAAACGGCGATAAAAAGGTTGAACTTACAAAGAACGAGCTTCGCATACTCCGCACTCTTATGGAAAACGCAGGCAGGATAATTTCCCGTGATACGCTTATGCAGAGATTATGGGAAACCGATTGCTTTATTGACGAGAACACCCTTACGGTAAATGTCAGCAGACTTCGCAAAAAGCTCGAAAACATAGGACTTGAAAACTACATCACGACCAAGGTCGGAATGGGGTATATGATAGTATGAAATTCTTTCTTGACTTTATCAGGAGCCGCATAATAACGCTTGTCTGCATTATTATTGCGGCTGTAATTTTCGCTGTGGTGCTGTCGCTTTATAACCTTCCCTCAGAGCCTGTGCTGTATGCGCTTTTGCTGTCGCTTGCCGCTGTTACGGCTATCGGTGCGGTCATTTTTATAAAGGCGTACAGAAAGCACAATATCCTCACCCGTCTTGCAAACGAGATAACCGTGAGTGCCGACAATCTTCCGAAAGCGGTATCGGCAGATGACAAGGATTACGGCAGGCTGATACGGACACTAAGCGATTACTGCATTTTCCTTAAGGAAAAATCCGCAAACAGCCTGCAGGCAACAAACGAATATTACACTATGTGGGTACATCAGATAAAAACGCCTATCTCCGCAATGCGACTTATACTCCAGTCAAAAGACAGCGAAAGCAACCGCAGGCTGTCCGACGAGCTTATGAAGATTGAGCAGTATGTCGATATGGCGCTGTGCTATGTACGGCTTGAAAGCTCCGGCAACGACCTTGTGATAAAGCATTACAGCCTTGACGATATAGTAAAAAAATCGGTTCGTAAATTCTCCACACAGTTTATCGGGAAGAAGCTGAGCCTTGATTACAAGGAGCTTGATACCGATGTTCTCACCGATGAAAAATGGCTGTCCTTCATTATTGAACAGCTGCTCTCAAATGCGATAAAATACACTGCTAAAGGCTCGGTATCAATTTATATGAAGCCCGACACCGACAGAAAGATTCTCTGCATTGCCGACACGGGAATTGGCATAGACCCTGCCGACCTGCCGAGAATTTTCGACAACGGATACACAGGACTTAACGGCAGATATGATATGAAGGCAAGCGGTATAGGACTGTATCTTTGCCGCTGTATTGCCGATATGCTCGGCATTACTCTTACCGCCGTGTCCGAACTTGGAAAAGGCTCTGTCTTTATGCTTGACCTTACAGAAAGCAAAATAAGGCACGAGTAATCGCAATATTACAAAAATGTAAGACGGACGCTCTTATCGTAAGACAGATAAATGGCACACTTCCGTTATTTCAGCTATAATATTGTCATAGCTTAAAGGAGGTACAATATGAATTTACTTGAAGTAACGGGACTTAAAAAGGTCTACACACAGCGGCTCGGTGCAAAGCCGAATGTCGCACTGCGAAACGTCAGCTTCTCTGCCGCAAAGGGCGAATATATCGCTATTATGGGCGAAAGCGGCTCCGGCAAGACTACCCTGCTCAACATCCTCGCAACGCTTGACAAGGCGACCGCAGGCGTGGTAATGCTCTCCGGAGTTGACATAACAAAGATAAAAGACAGCGACTCTGCGCTTTTCAGACGTGAGCATCTCGGATTTGTGTTTCAGGACTTCAACCTGCTCGATACATTCTCCGTGCGTGACAATATTTTTCTGCCGCTCGTGCTTATGGGCAAAAGCTACGATGAGATGAACTCAAGGCTTCTCCCTCTTGCCGCAAAACTCGGTATAAGCGACCTGCTCGACAGATACCCTTATGAAATATCAGGCGGTCAGAAGCAACGTACCGCTGTCGCCCGTGCGCTTATAACAAACCCAGATATTCTGCTTGCGGACGAGCCTACAGGCGCACTCGATTCAAAAGCATCGGAGGAGCTTCTCAACCTGTTCGGTGAAATAAACCGTGACGGTCAGACTATCCTTATGGTAACACATTCGGTAAAGGCGGCAAGCAGTGCCTCACGGGTGCTTTTCATAAAGGACGGCGAGGTTTACCACCAGATATATAAGGGCATTTCCGCAACGGAAGAATTCTACGCAAAGATAAACGATACGCTGACGGTGCTTGTGGCAGGCGGTGACCACAGATGAAAACACTGTTCTACCCGAAGCTCGCCGTGAACGGCATGAAGAAAAACAAACGGCTTTATCTGCCGTATATCCTAACCTTAGTTGCAATGGTGATGATGATGTACATCACGGCATACCTTGCAAGAAGCGAAAACATCGCAAACACAAACAGAGGCGTTTACGCACAGTGGTGTCTTTGGCTCGGAATAATCGTAATCGGCATTTTCTCATTGATTTTTCTTTTCTACAGCTACTTTGTGCTTATCAAAAACCGTGGCAAAGAGTTCGGCTTATACAATATTCTCGGAATGAACAAACGTAACATTGCACGCATACTCCTTTGCGAAAGCCTTTTCACGCTTATCATATCGCTTCTTTGCGGACTTGCCGCAGGGATACTCCTGTCACGTCTTGCGGAGCTGTGTATGTTCAGACTTCTCGGCATTGAACCTGTCGGAAATCTGTCTGTCGATGCAGGCGCAATAGCCATTACCGCCGCAGTATTCACAGCCATTACGATAATTCTTCTGCTGAGCGCCTTTGTCCGCATAGGCAGACTAAGCGCAATCAATCTGCTTCAAAGCGAAAAGCAGGGCGAAAAACCGCCACGGGCAAATTTCGTATTCGCCTTAGTCGGCTTGATACTGCTTGCTATCGCTTATTATATTGCCGTCACAACACAGGCGGGCATTGAAATTGTCGGAAATTTCTTCCTTGCGGTGCTTCTTGTAATAATCGGCACTTATATGCTGTTTGTCAGCGGCTCTGTCGCACTTTGCCGGCTTCTTATGAAAAACAAAAGATATTATTACAAAGCGAATCACTTTGTATCCGTTTCCGGAATGACATACCGTATGAAAAGAAACGGCGCAGGACTTGCTTCTGTCTGCATACTGTCAACTATGGTGCTTGTAATGCTTTCGTCCACGATAAGTCTTTTTTCGGGGATACAGACAAGCACGTTTATCCGCAGCCGTGACATCTCGGTAACGCTCACTTACAACAGCTTTGAAGATAAGACGATACGCAATATTTCCGACCTGTGTGGCACAGCGCTTGACACGGCGAAAAGCAACGATCATAGCCCCGTAAACACTCTTTCGTATGATTATCTTGAAGTCGGCGGTTATTTTTCAGATAATACCGTCCACTTAGCCCCAGCGACAGATTCCGCAGATGTAAGCCAATCTGAAATAAAGGACTTTTTCTTCATCACGCTTGAAGACTATAACAAAACGAGCGGCAGGAACGAAACGCTCTCCGAGGGCGAAATACTGACGGCAAGCTCCGACAGCACCGACGGCGAAATAATATTAAACGGCAAGAAATATAAGTCAAGGGCAGTTCCTATGCCGAAAAATATTTCCTACGGCGAAACGGTTTACAGTGTATTTTTCGTTATTCTCCCCGATAATAACACCCTTTATGATATATTCCTGCTGAACCGTCAGGCTTACGGCGAAAACGCATCGTGGTTAAAGCATTATTTAGGCTTTGACATTGACGGAAGCAACGCCGACAAGCAAGCCCTGTGCGACAGCCTCACGGATATTCTGGCAAAAAGCTCACGGAATATGGAGAATATCTTCCCCATTGCCGAAAGCAGAACCGAAAACCTTGATGTGATGATAGCAACCTACGGCGGACTTCTCTTTCTCGGAATATTCTTAGGACTTGTCTTTGTCTTTGCCACCGTGCTTATAATCTACTATAAGCAGGTTTCGGAGGGCTACGAGGACAGAGAACGCTTTGCAACGATGAGAAGTGTCGGAATGACGGAAAAGGAAATAAAGAAAAGCATAAACTCGCAGGTGCTGACCGTGTTCTTTGCTCCTCTTATCTTTGCGGGCATACACCTTGCATTCGCTTTTCCGATAATACTTAAAGCTGTTAAAATGTTCGGCTTTGCCGACAGCACACTTCTTCTTATCGCAAACGTGATATGCTTTGCCGTATTTGCCCTGTTCTACATTTTTGCCTATAAAATAACCTCGGGAATTTACCTGAAGATTATAGAAAGAAAATAACCCGTTTATAACCGATGCCCGTCCTCAACGGACGGGCATTCAGGCTATCGACAAACTGATTATTAATGAAGCCACACAGTGAAATATATCACCAACACCACCTGAAACACTTTCCGTACCGACAAGGCATTAATATTTTCGTGAGTGTATCGGTGCAACTGCTCTAACATTGATTCTCCAAAAAACGCCACTAACCTGAGATATATGTACTAACCTGCGGACGTGTAGCGTTAAGCGTCCCTGGATTGACAGGATGTACAATGTTCAGGTGGTTATTCGAGTTCCACTAACACCCCGACGGGGTGTGGGTATGGGTAAGGAAAGAGGGAGCAAGAGGGAGAAAACCTAAGGGACAGGGAGAGGGGCTGTCAAGTCCAGCGGAGCTTTAGCGGAGTGCACGAGCCTTGCGTGAGCGAGGCTCAGACTTGTACCTGATCCCTTTGGTTGTCTCCCTCTTTCATATTGACAGGTGCATTCACTCGAATAGCGAACCCGAGAAGTGCTGTCCGACAAATAGCACTATCGGTAGCTTGCTATCGTGGTCTAAGCTGAATGATATAATCGAAGCACATTAAACAAAAAACATTTTCTCACCCCAACGTACAATCAAGCACCATCATAACAACAAACCCTGCCGCCGCACCTATCGTTCCTATGTTGCTATGCTCTCCGCCTTGTGCCTCAGGTATAAGTTCTTCTATCACAACATACATCATAGCCCCTGCCGCAAACGACAGCATATACGGCAAAAGCGGAGCAATGAATGAAGCGAGCAGTATCATCACCGCCGCACCTATCGGCTCGACAACGCCCGACAGCACTCCCATCACAAACGCTTTTCCCTTTTTCATTCCCTCGCTTTTAAGCGGCATTGAAACCACCGCTCCTTCGGGGAAGTTCTGTATTGCAATACCCAGCGCCAGCGCAAATGTGCTTGCAAGAGTAACACTGTCGCCGCCCGTGCCGGTTGACCCGGCTACAGCCGCACCGACAGCCATTCCCTCCGGCACGTTATGGATGGTCACCGCAAGAAGCATCATAGTAGTTTTTGAAAGCCCCGAACGCACGCCCTCAGGCTTATCGCTGTCAAGATGCAGATGCGGCACAAAGCTGTCTATCCCAAGCAGGAACAGTATCCCCGCCGCAAAGCCGACCACAGCAGGCACCCAGTTCATTTTGCCGTAGTCCTGCTCGGACAGTTCCATTGACGGTATCAGAAGCGACCACACCGAAGCCGCTATCATTACTCCCGATGCAAACCCAAGCAGCAGCTTCTCCGTCTGGGCCCTCACCTTGTCACGCATAAGGAACACCATAAGCGAGCCGAGCGTTGTTCCCATAAGCGGTATCATCAGTATCAGAAATATCTCCAATTGCGTCACCTCAATATAAGTTAGTTTAGACTTACCGCTTATATTTTACCACAAACAAAAGAAAAAGCCAAGCGTTACACCTGACTTTTCCCGTAATATTTACTTTTTTCCTTTCTCACAGCTTGCAGAGGCATTGCTTCCTTTACTGATTCTTTGTTCTGATTTTTATCAGTTCATCTATTGTGTAAGTTCCTTCCGTTACAGCAGAACCTTCTATAGAAAACATTTTCCCTTTTTACGCAATCATTAATTCACAAAAAAATCTCCGCAGCCTAAAGCCACGGAGATAAAACCGTCATATGTAACGCCGTATTACTTGATTACTTCGACCATCATGCCGGGAGCGGCCATTACAGCGTTTGATTCGTCTGTATCAATGTGCATAGCGTCTGCAAAATTCTCGCTTACTCTGATAACAACATCACCGAGAATTGCCTTTCTTCCGTCAGAATCAACCTTTACGCTTACGACGTCCTTGTTCTTCACGCCCCACTTTTCAGCGGTTTCGGGAACAAGGTGGATGTGACGCTTTGCAACGATAACGCCCTCGCTGATTTCGATCTCGCCCTCAGGACCTGTTATCTTACAGCCGGGTGTGCCTGCAATATCGCCTGATTCTCTTACGAATATAGGACATCCGATAGAACGTGCGTCCGTAGCCGAAAGCTCAACCTGTGTAGCAGGACGAACAGGGCCTAAAATAGATACGTTTGCAAGCGATCTCTTGGGGCCTGTTATAGTAACTCTTTCCTCGCAGGCGAACTGACCGGGCTGAGAAAGATCCTTCTTCTTTGTAAGCTCGTGACCCTTGCCGAACAGTGTTTCGAGCGCCTCCTGCGTAACGTGGATGTGACGTGCGGAGGTTTCCAGTAATACTTCCATTTTTTCCATAATGTTATCCTTCTTTCATGCCAAAGGCAATTTTTACTGTTAACATTATACACCCGTGAAACGAAAATTTCAAGTGTTTCATATAACGAATATCGGGCGGAACAAAAAAGTTATAACAGCGTCCGCTATCCCCAGCAGAAAGCACCCGATACAGCATACCGCAAACCGCTCAAGATATATCTTATAATAGTGCGGAGCCTCGTCACGCCTGCCTTTAAGCACAGCCAGCACACTGTTTGAGCATAACACGGACAGGCGGCACTGATAACAGCAGATTACCGTTCCTATAAATGCGGACGGAAGAACAAACACCGCAAAAGCCGGTATCCCGTTTGCCCCGTATGTATTCACAAGCGCCGCAAACGTCATTCCCACGCCTATACCCTTGAATGCCGGTATAAGCGCTCCCACAGGCTGTCCCACAGCGCAAAGCCCTGCTAAAAACGGCACAATGCACCATATAAGCGCCGATATGAACGAAGCGGCGGCATTTCCGAAAAATCCGCCGTGTATCCTTCCTTCGAGAAAGCCCTCCAGCATCTCGTCAGGCACGGTCACCGTTGCCTTCCCGTAAAACACCGCCCCGACAACAGCCCCGGCAACCGCCGTTATAAAGAGTATCAGCCCCGCATACTGCCTGTTGCGCCTGCCCTTCACCACTACTTCCGATACGGTTATACCGTCGGCACTCAGCTTCTCGTTTTCCTCCGTCATAACCGCCGTATCCGCATCCTGCCCCTTGCAAACATCGTCCCCGCCCGCCGCAGCGTCAGGCTCGTATACCGCATTTCGTTCCTTTAAAAATTCTTCCCTTGTCATAATTTCGTTCATACTGCACGTCCTTTCCTTTCGGGTACTCTACAGTAAATCTATGAAACGAGAAGAAAATTTATGACCGAATATGAAGCCTTTCTCGACACAAAAAGAAAAGCCGTGCAAAACCCTTACGTTTGCTCGGCTTTTTCATATCAACTTTTTCTTATCAACTGCGACGTTTTCTCATCTTTTTCAATGCATACAGCCACAGCTCATCGCTTACAGATTCACGGCTTAAATTATATCCGGGCAGAATATCCATCCATTTCTGCAATACATTATTCAGCGGTTGCCTGTCCTCAGAGTGTGATATAAAACCGGGTATAAGAAGCTTATCATTGCAAGTAATAATATGAAAATTGTCCATATTGATATAATCGATTGCACGTTTAAGTGCATCTACCTTGTCTTCACTTTCTTCAAAATACTTCCACCGTGCTTCTTTCCTGTATTTGTACGCTATAATTCCTTCCTCAAACGCAATATCGTAAGCGCTGTCACCATATATTTCATTGAAATCCGGATCACATTTGCGTATATCGCCCTCTATAATATCACATATTCTTTTGTATGTGAGCAAAGACAAAATAATACCACGCTCGGCATATCCTAAATAGTAATTTCCGCAAGGACCGAGTACCATATGCCATGAAAAGTCAAGATCGGAAAGCAACTTAGAAACATCATTATTATCCATTTTAATCAAGCCTTTCTTGAAATAAATTGTTGCATATATTATAACACCTCGTTACATAAATGTAAAGCAATATAATTAAATGATATTCAATAACCGCTGTCACGCAAAAAACCGCCATGCCTCAGCACAGCGGTTGTTTCCTGTTATCCGTTAAATTTCATATTAATAATATCCGGGATCCGGCAGACCGCTGAGATAATATCTCGGGTTCAGCCTTTCCGAACCGTATCTTACTTCGAAGTGGCAGTGACAGCCGTATGCAAGTCCGGTTTCACCTACTGCGGCTATGCACTCGCCCTGATTTACCTCCTGACCTGCACTGACGAATATCTCACTGTTGTGGGCATACACCGTTGTGTATCCGTCGGGATGAAGTATCATCACGGCATTACCGAGTCCGCCGTTGTCCCAGCCTGCAAATATTACAGTACCGCTTGCTCCGGCGTATACATCCGTACCGTAGGGTGCGCCTATATCAACGCCTCTGTGTCCGGCATAACCGCCGTCCCACCAGCCCCACTCCCAGAATGTGCCGCCGTCAACAGGCCATATATACTTCTTGCCCGTATCGGCAGAAGCGTTTGAATAATGTGATGACTGCGGAGGCAGTGTACCCTGAAGGATAATCTCCGTTACAGGCTCTTTCACTCTTTCGGTTTTCTTTATGGTACGCTTGACTTCTTCGCCGTTTACATAATACACCTTTGCCGTGATTTTGTTCGTACCGGTCTCGCCCTCCTGGTAAACCGTTTCAACGCCCTCATAGCGTGTATCATCGTCCTCATATTTCGTTTCATACGGAACTTCAACGTTGTATGTTTCCGTTCTTGAAATACTTACCGACAGGAAAGGCACCTCCTGCGTTTTGAGCAGCTTTTCGCCGGCTCTCAGCACATAGTCCTCATCCATAATACCGGGATTCAATGCCTCAAGCTCCTCCATGCTTATTCCGAGCTTTGAGCATATTCCCGAATGGCTGTCGCCGTCAACCACAGTGTAATAGGACGCTTCTTCCTTTTTGGAATTTATCAGCTTGATGATCTCATCACTCGACACAATACTGTCCGACAGATAAAGACCGGGGACATACTCTATATCCTTCTCAAATGCAACGTCCTCGTCCTTTGCATTTGTGCGGTAGCCGTCAAGTATCTTCTCAAGCTCAGCCTCAACCGCTGTATTGTCAACAAGCGCGCCATAGAACTTTCCGCCTATGTACATTCCGTATGCATACTCGATAGGAGTATCGCTCAGCTCAAGCAGCTTGTTTGCAAGCTGATATTTCGTCAGATATTCCTGGTCACCGAGCATTTCGAGCGAATATTCCGGCTCCATGCTTATCTTCTTCTCGTTGCCGATATATGTGATACGCTCCTGCATTATACGCTCTGCGTCATTGAACACCTGCTCGCTTTCGACATATCCTACAAACTTTCCGTCAACCGTCAGCTTTATCGCATAGTCCGTACCCGTCGCATATCCGACAACGCTCATAAGAAATACTATTGCTATGATCGGTGCGGCATAGTTGAACAGCGTTACCGCAAGACCCTGCTTGCCGAATACTGCGTCCTTCGCTATACTTCCGTACAGCTTTGCCGCCTTCTTGCTGTCGCCCTGCTCCTTTGCGGTCCTTATCTGTCTGTTTGTGCGCTGAAGCACACGCTTTGACTTTAACAAAGGTGCAAAGAAGAAGCTGCCTATTTCGCAGAACGTCCTCTTTACTGCGTCCCTGAAAAGCGCCGTATGCTTCCATATAAACGCGGCGGCATAAGCCACATATACAGCAGGCTTTGAAAATACATCGGCTATAATATGACAGAAATACTGCCCTGCCATAACCAGAAAATCAAAGATTCTGTCGGCAACAGCCGATATACCGTTTTTGCCTTTGTCTTTTTCTTCGTTGTTTTCTTCATTCCGATTCTCCGACGTATCGGCAACCGCAGGCTTTACATCAGCCTCCTGCGCTTCCTTTTCACTGTCGCTGTCAGGAAGTATAGTTTCCTCAATATCGTCACGATAATCGGGTATCATCATTTTTCCCATTATCAATCCTTTTCCGTATAAACCAAATCAAACGGGCATACGCCACAAACAATCAATATATTTATATAATAACCCGCCGTTGTGAACGACAGGTGATAAATCAACGCTTTTTCCGTTAAAAGCAGGAACGGGCATAACGCCCGCTCCACACCTTTAAGGTTGCTTTTCCTTCCGTCATGAAAGACAGCAAATCTTTTCCGTCACCGCCATTATAACATAAAAGATTACAAACCCGCAACAATTTGTAACCATTTTGTTACCGTTTTGTAACCTTTTCGACCTTTTGCATAAAAATAAATCTACTTTCGCTTTTATAATAGTGCATTTTTAACAGACTTATTTTATTGTGATTTTACATAAACGCCACACGTTAATTTGTGCAATCCTTACAAATATTTTCTGGCAATTTCAGTATCTGTTGACACGCTAAACGCATTTGTGATAGAATATAGGTGTTAAATTATGCTTACCGTTAAGTTCAGGCAAAAGGCAGGTGATACCCATGAACATGAACGAAGAAAACAAAACCGAAAACCCGGAAAGCGGGATTCAGACATACAGCAGGAAAAAGAAGTCACACGGCACTTTTCTGAAAATCGGCTGTGCGTCATGCGGTTTTGTCGCCGTAGTCGCTCTTTGCGTTCTGTCAAGCCGTTACTCATGGTTCGGAGTCAAAGCCGATGACGAGGGTATCAGCTACAGCAACGGTTTAGCATCATCATATTCCACTACTGCACCTGTCGAGGAACAAAAGGTTCCCACCAAAGCCATCAAGCATAACGAGGCACAGGAAACCACCGTTGCAACATCGGTAGCAACAACCGCCAAAGCAACATCGGCAACCACAACAGCAAAGACCACTCAGACCACAGTGGCCACAACCAAGGCTACAGCTCCCGCAACAACCAAGGCAACAGCTCCTGCGACAACCGCCGCACCAAAGCCCGCATGGACAGAAAAGAAGTGCAGCGGCACAATGTACATAAACATTTCAAGCTGTTCCGCAAGAAAAGAGGGCTTACAAGGCTCTGAGGTCGTTTCCTATAAATATTACGGAGATGCGGTAAATATCGCCGCACTGACAGACACCGGCTACTATAAGCTCGATGACGGCACATATGTCCACAGTGACTATCTTTCCGAAAGCAAGCCTGTCGCAACTACCGTTCCCAAAGCGGCAAAACCCACCGTGCAGGATAATGCAACTCCCGCACCGGTCATAACCGACAGTCCCGTAAACTGCACCGCAGAGGAGGCGGAGGTTTTCCGTATCGTAAATGAGATTCGTGTTTCCTACGGCCTTAAGCCTTATAAATGGGATACAAACGCATACAAGGCGGCAAAGGCACGTTGCACTGAAATTGAACAGCAGTTCAGCCATCTGCGGCCGGACGGTTCAAACTTCAAGACCATATACGGCTACAGTGACGATGAGTTATGGTATAAGTTCTGCTCCGTCGGAGAAAATCTCGGCTCAGGTCAGCCCACCGCACAGAGAGTAGTCGACAGCTGGATGGCTTCTACCAAGGGTCACCGTGAAAATATACTCAATCCCGATTTTGAAAATCTCGCCGTAGCATTCGGCACATATAACGATGCTTATAAGTATTACTGGGTACAGGAATTCACGACCTACAGATAAGCATAATAGCACTTTTTAAAAGCACAAACGCACAGGCTGTTGATAAACTGATTATTATCAATGCTCACGCAGTGAAATATATCTCGCCAACACCGCAGAAAACATTTTCAGTACCCACAGGGAATTAATAATTTCGTGAGTGTATCAGTGCAACTGCACTGACATTAACCTTTCAAAAAACGCTACTAACCTAAGATATATGTACTAACCTGCGGACGTGTAGCGTTAAGCGTCCCTGCATTGACAAGATATACAATGTTCAGGTAGTTTTACGAGTTTCGCCAACACCCCGACGGGGTGGGGGTGTGAGTAAGGAAAGAGGGAGCCACGAGGGAGAGAACCTAAGAGATAGGGAGAGGGGCTGTCAAGTCCCTTACCCTAGTCTCTTTGGTTCTTTCCCTCGTTAATATTGACAAGTGTACCCACTCGAATAGCGAACCCGAGAAGTGCTGTCAGACAAAAAGAACTATCGTAACTTGATGTCATAGTCTAAGCTGAATGATATAACAGAAGTACATCAAATATAAGACTTTTTCTACAAACTAAACGCACAGGCTGTTCGCCTGTGCGTTATTTTTATGCTATATTTTCGTAAGATCCTCCGCTCTTACCGCCGCAGTGACCTGCCCGCCCTGACCGATGACGATATAGTCCTCTCTGTCACCCGAGCCTGCCTGCATAACCTCGTACACATTAGTATAAACAAACAACGCAAGCGAACCGCCGTTATACGTCTTTGCGCCGTAATTCACCTTGACCTTATCGCCTACAGCGAATTTCTGCGTTGTGCCATTGTTTTCCGTGCTTTCCGTGCTTTCCGTGCTTTCCGCCTTGTACAGATTCTCTGTATAAAGCCAGCCGGTAGGCACCGAGCCGATGCCTATAAGCGTTTCCTTACCGCTTGCCGACACCTGCTGAACGGTATAGATTGTATCATATACATAAGAATACGGCTCTACTCCGTTCGTAAATCTCGCACCACGCTTCACCCTTACGCTGTCGCCTTTTTTGAACTGATTCACGGGCTTATCGGGCTTTTCCGGCTTTTCGAGCTTATCACCGCAGTTTTCCTTATACCACTTAGCCGTTATCGCAGGATAATCTACAAAGCAAATATCCCCGTCAACGTCCTTTCCTGCGATACTGTCAATGCCCCACTGCCACATTTTCTGCCCATAGTCATACCGGCTTGCATAATCCGGGCTTTCGGTCCAGTGTGCAAGCCATATATCACGCTTTCCAACAATACGTTCCTTCTGATAGTAGCTTTCAAGCCATGAAGGATTAGCATACACTCCCGACGGAAGCCCTGCCTTATTCAGCCTGTCACAGAACTCAAGCGCCATATCGGTTCTTTCCTTGCTTGTGAGGTTGTCGATCTGACGCTGTTCCTCCATGTCGCAGAACACGGGATATGACGGCTTTTCATCGCCTATTGCCTTGACGCACGCATTTATCTGCCTGTCAAGCTCCGCCGTGTCTGTCGCCGTAACATACCAGTAACAGCCGAAATCTATACCGAGCTTTCTGCACTGCTCGATATTGCGTCTGAAATAAGTGTCCTCGTCCGTGCGTATGCCGGCACGGATAATTACAAACTTCACGCCTGCCGACACAGCCGCCGTAAAATCGAACTGCTCCTGTGCCCTGCTTATATCAATGCCCTTTGTTCTCACTGTCATCCTCCCCGCTTTTACTTTTTATCTGCCTTAGTACATTCTTTATTTTCTGCGGCACCGGCAGTCCCAGTGCCGATGCGTTTTCGACAATGCTGATTCCCTCGTTAGCGATATAGAAAAGCATTACCGCCGTCATAGCGACAGGCACACCGCCAAGCACATATGTGTCTGCAATATGACCTACCGACAGGAACACAAGTATCAACAGCTTTTTCGCTATCCCCTTGAAGCCTACCGCACTTGACAGCTTCTTCTCCGCTATCGCCGCAAGCACACCGCTCACATAGTCCAGGATCATAAAAGCAATAAGCGCACGGAACAAGCCGTTTACCTCGCCGTACATAAATCCCAGCACCGCTCCGACAGCACCTGCTATGCTGTCTATAATTATCTGTATCCTGCTCATATTTCCCCTCCTTTGCTTTGACTTTTTTACTTTTTTGTCATTCCTTGATTCAACCACCAGAAGCTCTGGGAATGAGGAGGCGTAGCTCCGCCGCCTGTTGCGGTTCTTCTTATAAGCTCGTCATCAGGCATACCCATTTTCTTAAACGTTGTCGGCTTAAGCTCCGGATGTATCTCATACAACAGCTCAAGATACGTTGTGCCCTTTGTGTCACCGGGTATCTCCATCTGCTCCACCCAGTCAAAGAAGCCATCTTTATCACCGTAAAGCTGATATAGCGCCTCGATATATTCCTCGTCCGTATAGATTTTATCCCCGTACTTGCTGATAAAATCATAAGCGTCGCTCGGCGAAAATTTAGTACTGCTGGTTTCCTCATTCTCCACAGCGTCTTTCAGCGAGTTGTTCAGTTTTATCTGATAATTGCGGTCGCTGTTATACACCTTCTGAGCATAATCCCTGTCATTTTCGCTCACCCTACGGTTATAATCCCTGTTGTTTTCATATACCCTGCGGTTATAATCCCTGTCGTTCTCGTAATTATCCCGTTCAAACTGCGCCTGCAAATTACGCTGTGCCAGAGCGTCCTTGCTTTTATTATATTCAAAATTCCTGTTTGTGTTATAATCGTCAACACTGTCACGGTATCTTCCGTAGTCCGACTTCTCAAGCCCTATAAGCGTGTTAAGCCGTTTATAAGCACTTTCCTCATCATCCTTATAACGTTCATACGCCCTCTGTTCAAGTTCGGGAATCTTATCGCTGAGCTTTGACATATAGCTGTTGTACGCCTGCTGACCTGCCGTGACCGCATAGCTGTTGCCGTATCCGCCAGTAAGCGATGCCGCATTTCCCATTGTGTCACGCATAGCCGTTCTGCCCGATTTTTCATAGCTGTTCTTATACTGTGAGAACAGCTTGTCCTTATCTGCGTCATAGCTGAAATTCTTCTTTTCCATAACCTTTGCAAGATTGTTTTTCAGTGCGTTGCCGTATCCGCTCTTATATACCGGAGCGCTGTCCTTGTCCTTGTTTTTCTGTTTTTCGCTCATATAACCTCCTCATAAATTTCAGTGCAATCGGCCTCGTTCATCTTTGCCTCATACTTATTCATCTCCTCATCAAACCTCGCAATATCCTCCGCCGTTATCCTGTCACGGCTGTAATGATTGCCGAGCTGCATAGCCGCCCAAGCCCTGTCAAAACTGCCACTTTTAACGCCGTTCACAGCAACCTCGACTATCCATCTGCCAAAATCCAACATTATACCTCACCTCCCGATACTGCCGCCGCTTCAAGTGCTGCCACTCTTGCTTCAAGGCTTGCGATACGCTCTGTATCCTCCTCAGGAGCAGGCGACCAGTCTGTAGCCTTAGTGCCTTTTTCGAGCTTGATGTTGCAAGCCTCAATCATGCCGTTTTTATCAAGCGCAAGAGCCACGCATTCGAGCTTTGCTATGTCGCTGTCGTCTATCGTCCAAGTCTTTTCGCAGTAGAGCCACTCGTCCTTTTTGGTTTTGCTGTTGACGGTAAGCGGTAAAATATGCAGCTTCGTATTATCAGCGGAACGGAATCTCGCCATTACATAGCCGCTTGCGTCAAGCTCGACATCGCTTCTGACCTTTATCCACGCCGAAAGCGTGTAGCTTGTGCCAACCTTGAAATCCGTCAGAAAGTGCCTCTTGCTCGTGCCAAAATATCGTGCATTGCCGGAATAGCCGGTTCTGGATATTGCAAGGCTATTTCCTGATATTCCGCCATCAACCGTTATTATAGTGTTACCGCTCCAGCCGTTTTTGATGTTCCCCGTGCTGTCATACAGCAGATTTCTTCCGCTGATCTCGACAGCATTCACCGCCGCAGTAATATCTGCCGCTGTTGCCGCTCCAACCTCGTTTGCCGTATATACAGGCTTATTCTCGGTTTTCGTCCATTCGGGCATATCCGTAATATCCGACATATTATGTGTATGATTTTTCTCTGCCGCCCCGACTTCATCGGCTGTGTATGTAGGCTTATTTTTTGCCTTTGCCCACGCAGGCACTGTCGGATCGGTTTCTTGTGTCAAGTATGCAGGCATATCCGTGATGTCGGATACCGTGTGCGTGTGTCCTGTATCTGACTTACCGTCAAGTGCTGTCTGTGTCGCTGTCGATATAGGCTTGTCGGCATCTGCTGTGTTATCCACATTGCCAAGCCCTATCTCGTTTGCTGTATATGTCGGCTTTTCCGACAGCTTCGCCCAGTCCGCTATATCCGTGTTTTTCAGATACGCCGACAGGTCAACCGATATTGTACCGCTGTCCGATACATTAATATTCTCCCCTATCATCACGCCGCCGAGCGTGTCGGCTGTCGCAGGCGACAAGGTATAACCTCCGCTGCCACCGCCGCACTTTATACTGCCTGCCACCCACAGATTTCCGCCATCGTCAAGCACCAGTGCATCGCTTTCGTAACTTCCTCCCGGTGAGCCGTTTCCGACAACAAAAAGTGCGTCTTTGGTCTTGTTGCTGACACCGAAAGCCGCACCGCCTCGATAATTGGATACCGCATACTCGCCGTGAGCGAAGGATGCTTCCGCTTTCGCTTCGCTGTTAATACCGCCTGCGTGGCTGTAAAAACCGCTTGCAACGGCATTGTACCCTTCTGCGTGGCTGTATCCGCCGCTTGCTGTGGTGCCGTTTCCTTCTGCATGGCTGTATCCACCGCTTGCTGTGGTGTTTTCTCCCTCAGCGTGCGAGCTTGTTCCGCTTGCTGTGGTGCCGTATCCTTCAGCGTGTGCGTATGTGCTGCTTGCTGTGGTGCTGTTTCCTTCAGCGTGTGCGCTTGGTGCTGTTGCCTTCGTGCCGTTTCCTTCAGCGTGTGCGTAAAGCGAGCTTGCGATATTATTTTCATAGTCGTTGAATATCTCACAGCCGATGCCGGTAGCGGTGAGCTGTCCCACTTCGCCTGCAATCGTACTGTAAATAAGCTGTTTTTCCTCTTTGCCGTCCGACTTCTGTGAAATATTCTCATCAATGCCGTTAAAACAGAATTTTATCCTTTCGGTAAGGAGTGACAGATAATCCTCTACCGCATTTATCCGCCATTTGTCCTCCGCCGTTTTATCGGGAGCAAAGCTCATATTCAGATTATCCACTTATCTCACTTCCCTTTTCACTGTCAAGATATACGCCGTACAGCGTTGCATAAGCGTCACCGCTTACTTCGCCGCATATCTTTATTTTTATCTTTCTGCATCTGAGCGGTATTACAGGAGCGACAGCTATTTCTTCGCCATTCCCCTTTTCACTGCAAAGCTCATATACCTTCCTCCATTCTCCGCCGTCAGTGCTTATATATGCCGACAGCTCAAGCGTTTCGTTGTCCTGCTTTTTGTGATACAGCGACATTCTCAGCTTTTTATATATTCTGAATATGCTTCCTCTGCCAAGTTCGCCGCTGACCGCAGAGAATTCGCTCCTGCCACTGTCCGTATAACCGCTGTCGTTTCCGACAAGCGTTACAAGCCTCATCTTTTTATTGCTGTCACGGGTAACGGCATACAGCCTGCCGTTTATCTCGTGCGCCGAGATTACATCTGCAAGCCGCCTTGTGTACCACGCCGAGTAGCGCTTGTCATAATAATACACCGTTTTGTCAGCCGCACACATAACAACATATCTTCCGTTTGCCGTCATCACCGCCGTATCGGTAATATCATCACCCAGCTTTGCGTCGATCCTCACCGATGCAGAGCCGTTAAAGCTGAATATCCCCTCTGGCGCCTTATAATAAAGCAGTCCGTCCGATATGCACAGCGAGCCGTCACTGCCCTTCTGAACACCTCTCAGCTTTACAGTGCTTAGCGTAAAGTTTGACGCTCTTGTGCCGTAGACAATATGGACGACATTTTCCTTAAAGAACAGTACGCCTCCCCCGTAAACGCATACTCCGGTGAAATCCCCGTCAGACCCTACCGTTGCCGCCCATGCGTCAGTTGAGATGCCGTCATAGCTTCCCCACTCCGTAGCACTTCCGAGCTTTGAACAGTATATTTCACGATTTGCCGACGAACACCCCCACAGCCTGTTGTTATGCTCTGTTATAAAATCCATCTTCGGTATCGGACAGCTTAAGACCGCATTCTTTATATTAGGCACCATGAATTTGTCCATCTTCCGCTTTTCCGTATAAAAATAGTAGGTATCACTGTACGCACTCGTGTCGAAGTTAATCGACACACACCCGTCCATACTGTAGCTTTCCTTTCCCACCGAGCTTATCACTACAGACAGGTACTGTTTCTTTCCGCCGTATTCATAATCTATCCTGACCATATCGCCAACGCTGTAACTTGACAGCGCTACGCTTTCCTCTGGCACATCAAGATACAACAGCTTATATATAGAAACCGTAGGCCGTGTCTGGTTCTGGTTATATTCGAACAGCGTGCCTGAAAGCGAGGGCTTCGCCGTATACTGCACGCTTGCAGGCGTATCAGCGGTATTTACAAGCACCTCGTCCGGCATTATCAGTATGTATGCTCCCAGCGACACAAGCTGTTTTTCCCCTGCACTGAGATTTACCGCCGTTTTCACTCCCGAAATATATATACCGTCCGCCTTTGTGTATACTATCTCTCCGTTTTTTATGATATACCCCGTTATACCGTCAGCCAACGCCTTGTACGAAAACGGCTTTACCGTTTTAAGCGCAGGAAAAGCGGTAAAATCCATACCGTACAGCTCCTGCCAGTATCCAAGCGGCGTACCGTTCGAGCGATCGATACCGCCGAACTTTACGGCACTTTCCGTACCACCTGTTATTTCTCTTACCGCCAAGTTCTTCCTCCTATCCCGTGATCTCGGTTCTCACGCACGAAATATGCCTGCTGTTCCAGAAACGGCAGCAGCTTTCATACAAAGCGTCAAACAGAGCGTTGTCATTGGCATATCTCTCATACTCCGCATGGTAAAAATCTATCAGCGAGCAAAGATAAAGAACGTATATCTCATCGTGCGGAGCCTTTATAAACAGCTCCGTTGCGCCGTCGCTCAGTATCTTTTCCGTATCGGTAAACCCAATCCCCTCATGTTCGTGCGTAACATACAGGTCCTCATATATTCTGCTTTCAAGCTCATAAAGCCACTTTCTCTTGTCCTCTGCGGCAATCTCGTTCGGTCGCAGTGCGTCAACCGTTTCAATGACTTCCTTTACCGTCATCACTTGCCCTCCTGCACTATCAGCGACTGCTTCCAGCCTTCATCACGGTAGTACTCCGCTCTCTTTCTCTGAAGCTCAGCTCTGTCCAGTTCCTTTTTTATGAACAACGGCACCATCACCGTTTCACCTCTGCGTATAAGATAATTGTTGCAGTTCACCGATACAAACACATCTGAGCTGTACTTGTCGTTGTCCTTGAACAGCCTTACCGCCACAAGTTCAGTTAAATTTTCTTTCATATATTTCTCCTTTACAATATTATTCCCCTTACCCTCCCGCACTGCCGTTGCTGTCACCACGCCTTGCAGTGACCCTGTGCCGCTTATTCCGGTTGTCCTTTACCGGCTTTAATTTGCGCTCGTCTTTTCCGAATAAACAGGAGAACAGCTTTCTATTCTCACCATATACTCGTCCGTAAGTATCTCGGCTGTGCGTACCGCCTTCCAGCCCACGCTTGCTCTCTGGTTCAGAGGATCGTCACCGTAGCCGAGCTGCTTTACTATGTGCTGAAGACCGCCGCCGGCAACGTCCGTCACCGCATAAGCATGCGCTCCTATAACCAGAGTAGAGAACACCGCAAGCGCCTTCTTTTCGTAATATGTCGAGGCTGTGACCTGTCCGCCCGCCGAAACGCTTGCCTTCTGATAGCTGTCGCCCGACTTCGTATAATAGTCCTTTCCCTCAAGGAAATTTGCGTCGGAGGTCAGCTGATAGAACTGCGGACAGCTTTCATCGGCAAATATCTTCGCCTCCGTGCTTTTTACAAATCTCACATTGCCGAGCGAGCCTATCTCCCCCTTGAATATGCTTTCGGGATCGGCATACTTATGCACATCGACCCACTCCGCACTTCTCATAAGGTCATATGCGGCATAAGGGTGTATTATCGCAACATAGCTCTCCCCGTCTATTCCGTCTGCATTCATGCTCTCAAGCTGTGCGGCGGCACGGAATACCGTGTCCACCGATAAAACGCAGTCCTTGCTCAGTTCATCTCTTGACAGCACCTCGCCCCCGTCCTTACCGCAGGCATATATAACATTCGTTCCTGCGTTCACTATCTCTCTTGTTATCGTGTCAAGCGTTCTTCCCGACTGACTGCCGAGCAGCTTTGTTGACTGCACTACATTGTTGTCTATTGCGGTAAGTTCCAGCATATCCGACAGCTTGATATAGTCGCCGTACTGATTTACCGTTGCCGTCTTAGCTGTTACCGACAGCATATTTCCCGCAGGTGTAACGCCCTCGACAAGCGGCGTTGTCGCCTTTGCAAGCGAGCTGTACTTTCTCAGTTCTATCGTCTTGCCGTTATTCTTGGGTATCGGATATTTGTCTGCAAAGCGGTCATGCACCAGCTTAGGCTCAGCCATATCTATCAGCGTGTTCTCATAGAACGTTTTCATCTCGGCGGACAGACTTGCCTGTCCTGTTGTCTGTACATCGAACAGATTTAATTTAACTTCTCTCATCTTCATATATATTTCCTTTCCCGACGGCTGATACCGTCATCTTTCTATTTTCTTATCATTTTTTCTTATCGTTTCTGCCGCAAAACTTTTCCCCGTGCGGCTGCGGCTTTTTTTATTTCCCGCCTGCCCTCCCGTTGCAATATTCATATCTCACCACCTTCCTTCTCATTCATAAACGATCAAAGCACTACTCTTTCCCCTCTCTCCGTCCGTCTGATAAGCTCCTTCCGCTCATTTTTAGACAGGCTTTTCTCGCTTTTCGTAACCTCTCCCGCAGATGACAGCGTACCTTCCTTAATTCTGCCGCTTTTGCAGAACGCACCGCTTCTCATAAGCTCAGATGCCGCATATTCCATTGCGGCGGTAAAAAGCTCGTCCTTATGCACGATAAGATAAGCCTCCTCAAGTCCCACGCCCTTATAGCACAGTGAAAAGAATCTTCTGTCACTCATTTCTTTTGCAAGGTCAAACTGAGGATACATCTGCTTTACCTCCTCGCTTTCCTTTTGCCACCGCTCCAGCCTGTACTCCATATCGTTTCTTCTGCACCGCTCGAAGTTCCTCTCTGATACCGCATTTTCTATTCCGTCATAGTCGCATTTATCCGCTCCGCAAAACTGCGCCACAAGGCTCAATATCCGTTCTGCCCTTGCCGCCTTCTCACGCTTTGACTTAAGCACAGCCTGCCTGAAAAGCTCCGTCTTATCCTCGTTTTGTTCTTTTTCGGCTTTATCCGGTTTATTGTTTTCGCTCAGGCTTTCATCACTCTTTTGTACCCTTACTTCTTCGCTTGTTTCAGCGTTTTCTTTACCGTTATCTGTCGCCTGCACATTCTCTGTTACTTCCATATTTACCTCTCACTTCTGTAGCAGGATACATATTCCGGATAGTTTTCCTCCAGCATATCAAACCCCTTGCATATCCCGTCAACCGCCGTGTTCAGCCCGTCGTCGTCCGTCACATAGCTTATGACCGCCTGACCGCTTCTCAGCGTAACATCAATAATATCGGTATCCCCCGTGTCCTCGCTGTCAAAAACATTCTGCGCTATCGTCTGTGCAAGCGTTGTCATTGCCGCACATACAAGCGTAGCCTCTGTCGATCCGCTGTTTTCGTTCGCACAGTGTCCCGTGATATAAATATCCCTGCCAAGACCCGACTTGTCTATTCTTACTCTTGTCATATCTTCACCTCGTTCATTCCTGCGTTATCCCTTATTACACGCTCAATTTCTTCTTTTCCCTCAAAGTCCATCATCGCAAGACAGCCCAGTGCCTGCACCGCCGTTTCCGGATTGAAAAATCCAAGCTGAAAAAGCTGCTTTGCAAGCTCATTCTGCGAAGCTTTGGAAAACGGCGATTTCTTCGATGCCGTGCATACTATATCAAAAACAGGCTTCTTTGTCCCAAGCTGCACCCCGAAAAGTTCCCTGCTCTGCTCCTTTATGGCAGAGTTGTCAAAAGCGTCATATCCCCCGGTTATCCTGAAGCTCCTCGGCGTATCATAAAACTGCCTTATCAGTTCTATTATCAGATAGCACACCTGCTGGAACGCAAAATACGTTCCCTTTATCATATCCCTCGACAGCTTGCTTCCTGCCTCCTGTAAAGCCGCAATGGCGCTTGCCGCCGTAACGCCGTTTGAAACCGACCCCTGAGAAAAATCCCTGTTTCCGCTCGTTTCCTTCAGTTCGTCTATTTTAAAACTCAGTGCATTCATCACCGAGCTGTCCAGCGGCTCTGCCTTAATCTCCCTTATATCCTCATCGCCGAGATTTCCCGCAACGTGAACGAACCTGTTTTTTAAGTCGGCAAATTCGGCTTCGTTCACCGCACTGTTCTGTCGGATAAAATATCTCTTTCTGCTCATCATCACCGTATGCTCAAGAACGACCTGCGACAGCTTATCTATATACATCTGTGCGTCACGCATAACATCTATGTAGCCGAATCCGCACGGAGTTCCCTCCTGCACAAACAGCGTATCCATAACAAAGGGATAACGGCTGTGTTTATAGAATCCGTCGGCACAGCTTTCATCGTCCTCGCTCGAATATATCACCCTGTCGCCGCAGAATTTACAGTAGCAGAGCTGTTTTCTGCCGTTTATCGTTTTCTTGTAGTACCAGTCGATGACTTCGACCTTCGCACTGTCGTCCGTCTTATCCTCCGTTTTGTACTTTTCCACGTTTCCGGTACCGCCCGCAACGCTTTCGGTATCTTCCCCCAAAAGTTCAGGGTACATCAGATTCAGCCGTTCACGGTCAACAAGCGTCACATAGAAAAGGTTTGCGCTCTCCTCAATATCCTTTATGCCCGGCTCCCAGAACAGATTCAGAATATCTGCGTTTCTTATCGCTATATCCCCCATACCGCCGTCAGCGTCAGGGTCCCATACAACAGCCGTACACATACTGCCGTTCTTGAGCTTGTACCACCAGCCGTCGCTGTACAGTTTTTCGTAGCCACAGCGTTCAAGTATTGCAGGAAGTATCAGCGACAACTGCTTTGCGACCTCCTCGTCGCTTTTTTCTCTCGGAAGCACCGTAGGCTCAGGTATATTGTCCATAGCGTCAGCGTGCTTATTTGCCAACGAGTTGAACAGCCACGCCGATGCCGGCATAGGCCTTGTATCGTCCTTGTCACAGCCTATTTCACCCCAGTGCCTTAATTTCCACCACTGCTCGTTTGACACGATCCTCTTGTCGAGTACCGCCTTCCCCTCCTTATACTTTGCGAGCGTCTGCCTTGCCTTACGCACCTGCTCCTTACCGATTTTCTTCATATTTCTCCTTTCATAATCACATCATATAGAACGATTCCGCTCTTTCGGGTTTTCTCTGTTCGAGAGGATCGTCGCCTGCCGGAATCTCCCCACGCTTTACCGGTGCGGCGATAGGATGCTCCATAAGGACATACCTGCATTCGTCATATATGTGATCCTCCATCGTTGTGTCAATATCCTCCACGTTCTTTTCGTCATACATAAGCGCAGGAATAGTTCTGATAAACTCTCTGCAGGTGTTGAAGCAATAGAACATAGCCTCCCCGTCACTGTTGAATGCCAGCCTGTTGTGGTACTGCATCTTACCCGATATTCTTGCGTTGTCCCCCGGCGACCATATTATAAAGTAAGGCGGCCGTGCCATAAGGTCTGCGACGCTTTCCCCACGGCTTTTATCGAATATTGAAGGGTCTGCGACCCCGTACACATTTCTCCCTCTTATATTCGGATCGTCACGCTCTATTTTTCTGATATTCTCTGCAATTGCCGACGGCTCAAGCCTTATGCCCTCATTCGCCTTATCCGTACAACCGTAGTATTCTCTTATCCTGTAGATGCACCCTTTAGTATCCACCGCATACCACCCTACCGAAAACGGCCTTGTATACCCGAAATCAAATCCCCTCACTATCTCCCAGTGGCGAGGTATCTCAAACGGCGCTATGACGTGCGTCCATCTTCTGTCGCAATAATGCTCCGGGTCATCTCTCCATTCGGTGAAAACCTGCCCCGTAAAGCTGTTCCAATCCCCGTACAGAAGCGCCTTTCTCTCGGCGGTCGGAAGCATAGACAGGCTCGCAAGATATTCAGGATCGTTTCGCAGCAGTTCCTTATTGTCAAATACGCTCGCCGGGATGAACACTCTCGATTTTTTTATGATTATCTCCGCCCCAACCCTTCCAAATCCGCACTATCACACCCACTTTTCGTAGGGCGAGCATCTATGTGTGCTTATACGCTTTCACATCCGCACCATTCTTCGCCACACACCAACATCCTTGCCTCCCTTGTCAAAGGTGAGGTGCTGTCGCCCGAAAAAATTCGGGCGACTACCGGAGGGATTGCCACACCAAACCTCACCATCCCCACAACCCTCACAAAATACTTGCCAACCCTTTGCCCCTCGCCACCACACTTGGCTCCCTTGTCAAAGGGAGCTGGATTGCGACAAGGCTATTTCT
>ENA-UOIW01000460-UOIW01000460.1-human-gut-metagenome-genome-assembly--contig:-P58-NODE-460-length-33563-cov-39.132177_pt1 | contig 33563 bp, 37 predicted proteins | sample MGYA00242334_ERZ723881 | MGnify/ENA metagenome assembly ERZ723881 | reverse complement strand
CATCCTCAAAAACAATTCTCAAAATAATACCGAACAAAATTTAAACAGGCTCTAACTTCTCATTCTCCATTTTCTCGGCAGATATGCTCTGATATGGCATATCTGCCCATTAAGTTTGCACAGAATTAAAGAACAAAGAGATGGATAAACTGAAAATTTACCAGAGAATTCATGATATAGCTCATCAAGCACAGCAGGATGGCTCTATCTATACACGTGCAGACTTAGCATACGATTTGCGAGAACTGGGGATTTCGCAGGATACTGTGAAAATCGGCTGGCTGGTATGGGAAGCATACCAGTATTTCAAGAATGACGATGTTATCAAGTCATTCTTCTATGACAATGACAAGAAGGTGTCGCTGGTCGCTGAATATCAAGTTGACCACTTGATTTCTGAAAAGGACGATACGCTTTTCACTTTGCTTCAGAATAAGCTACAAGAAGCCAAGAAGTGGAGAAAGAAATGGCAGACGAGGAAATGAACATCAGCTACTATACCTCGCACATCAACGAATGCCAACAGTTGCTTGACAGTTTGCGCCCGCAATACGAGCAAGCCAAAGAGAGCAAGCCCCAAAAGCCTTTTTTCCTGGCAAACCTTTTCACGCTGGGTGCATCAGGCAAAAAGTACAACCGTGCCATCTATGACTGGAACCTGGCATGCAAACCGGTCATTTCACGCTTCGAAGACTTGCAGATAGACGTAAAGTTGGATCAAGACGAACTGCATATCCATCAAACTGCATTTGCACAAAACAAGAAGCGTTCGGAAGAACTGAAGCATGAGCTGAAAAAACAAAACAAACTCATTATGGACCATATCAAAGTCAATCCTTCCATACGGATGAAGATGTTGCCCCACTTGGAGGATATGGTCAAAATGTTGCGGATTGCCCGTGAAATAGCCAACAGCAAACTGGATTCCAAACTTACCAAAACGGTCTCTATGGAACGGATAAGCACAGAATTGCCTGCCGAATTGCGTCAAAACATCAGTACCTTTGCCGACTCGGTACGCAATCTGGCACAAGACAATTATCAGGTCATTTCACCTACGCCTGAAGAACCAGACTATATGCCAGAAGTACTGGAAGCTGAAAATACAGCTGTAGAGAACACCATCGGCTTGCTTGAAAGCTGGGGACATCTGCAAGCCATGAAAGCGCAAAGCGCCATCGCACACAAGCAATACGAGGAAGAACTGGAAAAGCTTCAGAACGAATTCCGGAAGAATCTTGCTGACATAGACAACAAAAGCGCCATTCTCCGCAAAAGCCTGCAAAAAATCAATACGGCACAAAGCTATGAACAACTTAAAGCCGGAATGCTTTCACTTGCAGGAAAAAGCGATGAAGCATTTACGGAGAAAGACTGGGACGATTTTTTAAACGGGAATAAAACGATAGAGTTATGAACGAATCAAGCAACAGACGGCAACGCGCCCAACAGGATTTAGGATTGGACAACACAGAAGAGCAAAAACAGATAGAACGCTCCATGCAAAAAGAAGAGGAAAGGCGAAGGAAAAAGGAAGAGAAGAGACTCATCATTGAACAATCCGCCTCTTATAAATCGACCAAGACCATAGCCAAATATATGGATAAATATTGCCTGGACCCGATTTTAGGTTTTTTCCTGCCAGGATTAGGAGATGCTTTGACTTCGGTGCTTGCACTGCCATTCATCTATGTCAGTATGTTCCAGATTCGTTCCTTGCCTTTGACACTGGCGATTATTTTCAATATCCTCCGCGATGTGGCTTTGGGACTGATTCCGTTCTGGATAGGAGACATCATCGATGTATTTAACCGGGCATACCTGCAAAACAGCAAACTGATTGTCGGTTTCGTGGAAGATGACAAGGAGATTATCGATGAAGTAAACAAGAAAGCCCTTTGGACAGGCATCCTGATTGTCATCTTCTGCTTTATCATTTACTGGTTGGTAGAATTGGCTGTCACTATCGCCACATGGATAGGAGATTTCTTCAGCGGACTATTCTCTTAAAAAAATCATACAACAACTTTAAAATTCAACACTATGTCAAAAGTATTTCAAATCATCCCGAAACGCATCAAGCGCGTGAACGGAACCGTATTAACACCGGATATGGTAGTGACCATCACTACCCAGTCGCACACATCCAACCCGTTTAACAACGGAGCCAAAGAGATACAGGAAGCCTATATGCGGCTTTACAACTTCGACTACAAGAAAGCATGTTGTTCCATCAATGACTTTGAATTTAAGAAATTGGACTAATAAGGATTAAGGGGAATAAGTCAAAATGGGGAACTGATTATAAACAAAACATCATTTTAAACCTATGAAATACAGAGACGGATACTTATATGAAAGTGAAGAATTGGAACGTTTGCCGGTAGATATACTGGAAGACATCATCATCCGTATTTACAGAGACGACTATCTGAGCCGTGATGCCAAAGAGGATTTACTAAAAGAATATTTAGGGAGACGGAAGCACCTGTTAGACAAATCCTTCCAATATACTGACCTGAATATCCAACGCCTGCGGGAAATGAACGAACTGATTGAACGTCAAAGCATCGAAGCTATCCAGACTGCCTATCAAATCTATCAGGACGAACAGGCGGAAAAGGCTGCACACCCCGAAACGTATGTGGACAGGGAAATAAAGCCTATGCTGAAGATACCTAATGATATCTACTATGACGAGCAGACAGACCTTATCTTTACCGAAAAAGAAGAATGGATATGGAACATCCTCTGTTCGCCCTATAACCGGAGTTACTGGACATTCGATATGTTATGCTCCATGGCTATATTGCGGACATCCCGACCCGACGCAGACTGCGATGCCCTTATCCGCGAATGCGTATATGGATGCGAGGCAAATGAGGAATTTACCAGCTGGGGAGACGTCATGTGTCTGGACCGTGAAAAAGTAAAAGACATCCTCTTCGTGTGGCCCTACCACACAGTCTACGATTTCTGTTGTTTCGCCATGACAGATTTATTCAAAATCAAGAAGTTCAACATCAAAATAGAAATGACCGATGAAATACTTTAAAGGCTACCCGGAAGAAATGAAAGTGGACGGACACGAAATCACCCTTCACGATTTGGAACGCACCATGTTGTCATTGTATTGGGACAAAACACTCTGCGACACAGACAAGGATTACTTGATGGATAGTTACAAGGAAGAACGGATGCGTTATATGGACAATGAATTCCAACCGACCGAAGCCAATCGTCTCCGGCTGAAAGAAGTGGAACAACTCTTCATCGATGGAAAGCAACGGATGGAACACACACATCAACGGATAGCAGAACGTGAACTGCAAAAAAGCAAGCAAGGACAAAGCGCGGCTCGCGAAGTAATTTCACATCTGGAAGTCTGGAATCTGGAAAATACAGAAAGCGTAAGCTACACGGATGAAGAATGTGACTTTTGGGATATCCTCTTCGGCGAGGAAAGAACATACTGGTCACAATGGGGACTTATGACAATCCATAGCTACATTAATGAAGACGAGTTGAAAGAATCTTATACCCGGAAAACCCCAAAAAGAAACTATATACCCAAAGAGAAAGAAGACGAGAACAGCAACCTATTGCAACAAATGAAAGAGGCATATAAACTGGCCTGGCAGGACATCCTGAAAATTGCACAGTTCTATCTGACTACGGAACTTTCTTATTAACCATATAAAAACGACCTTATAATATGACGAAAGACTTATTCGACAAATACATCTGGCTGGTGGATATCATTTACCGTTCGGGAAACATCACTTTCGAAGAAATCAACGAACGGTGGCTGCGTTCCGAACTGAGCAAGGGAGTAGATTTACCGCTACGGACATTCCACAACTGGCGTACAGCCATCGAGCAAGTATTCGACATCAATATCGAATGCAACCGGAAAGCGGGCTATTACTATTACATCGAGAATGCAGAAGATATGGAAAAAGGAGGCATCCGCACATGGCTGCTCAACACTTTTGCCGTAAACAACCTGATTAATGAAAGCCATCACCTGAAGCGGCGGATTCTATTCGAAGAAATACCTTCGGGGAAACAACATCTTACTCCGATTATCGAAGCGATGCGCGACGGACTGGAAATAGAGCTTTTGCATCAAAGTTACTGGTACGACCATCCGAGCACTTACACCGTACAACCCTATTGCGTGAAAGTGTTCCGTCAACGTTGGTATGTCGTAGGCTTTTGCAAGGAGCGCAATGCCCTTCGCACATTTTCCCTCGACCGCATACACCAGTTGACCACACTGGACAGTCATTTCAACTATCCCAAAGATTTCAACCCGGACGCTTACTTCGCCAATTGTTTCGGAATCATTGTAGACGATGAGGAGGATGTGGAAATTGTCCGCGTCAAAGTATCTGCCGGACATCGTCAATACGTACGTGCCCTGCGGTTACATCACACACAGGAAGAAATAGAAACGACTGATACATATTCCGTATTCGAATACTATCTCAAACCGACGTTTGATTTCAGACAGGAAATCCTTTCCAGAGGTACAGATATGGAAGTGCTTATTCCCGACTGGTTGAGAAAAGACATAGCCAACACCATTCATGAAATGAGCGCCTTGTATGCCTAATAAAAAAGCAACAGAATAAAATAAAATGAATGTCCGCAAGTTGCCAATCAATAGATTCTATGTTTGAACTCCGCCCTATACATGCAAGCGCAAAGTTCAAGTCGGTCAAAGACCTGAAGCCGAAATACCTCCGGTTGAACTTGTAGCAAAACTCGTTGAGGTAGAGCTGAAGGAACTCGGCTTTTATGTCATGATAAGTATCAAGTATGCTCCTCTTGGCATTGCTGATGGCAATGTGTACCCATGGCAGGACTTTCCCGACACTCTTTTTGTTGTCCGTAACGACGGTCTTGCGCTGGCTTCCGCGCCCACGCTTCAGCGGGCAGTCTTTCTGCTCCTCCGGCGTTTCGGTGGAGAAGAAGCCTTCGTCTATCTCCACATCCTCATGAAGTACAGAACAGCCGTCGCGCCTGCCCATCACATCACGCAGCTTGTGAACCATTTCCCATACGGGCTGGTAATGCTTGCGCCCAAACTGGCGCTGTATCTCCTTTGCCGATATGGCACGCTTGGTGGTCGTCAGGAGGAACATAGTCGCAAACCAATCACGTACGGGCAGACGGCTGCCTTGCATCACCGTACCTGAACGGAATTGCATCTCATGTCTGCAATCCATACACGCCCAGGACTTATGGCTCGAATTCCAGCTCAAACGTAATCCTCCACATTGGCAATAGGTGCAAAATCCTGTATTTTGTGTTATCCGACTGATTTAACGCTATCTGTGATTCGTGGTTTTCGCGAAAATTGGTGCTTCTATCTGTAATCTGTGTATCGACAAAGAAAAGATACCGGATTACCTTTGCAGCAAGGGAAATGAAGTTCAATATGAAAAAGTTTATCAATATCAGTCTGCTTATGGCTATTTTATTTTTCGGAAGCTGTGATAAGAATACGGCTTCGTCTTATAATCCTTCGCAAAAGGGTAATGGTTCTGTTTCTAATACTATGGGGCATCTGACCACGGCGAATACCGTTAGTGATGTCTTGAACCACCCGGCATTCAAGGGATTCAGCCAGTATATTCTTCCTTTGGAATGGGGATACGACGAGAGGATGCCGCTTTCAGACGTTGCTCGCCTGTTGCCTTATCACAATTACATTGACGCGGAAAGATGTGTGGGTTACATTAACCAGATGATAGATTCGGTGACGGCAGGGCGCAAGATTTATTATGATTTGGGACGGGAAGATGCCGGACTGTTCTTTTTCCACGGGCGTCCCGGCGCTCCGTTCGCCGTTATCTGTCCCGGAGGAGGATTCTCGTATGTCGGCTCTATCCACGAGGGGTTTCCCCACGCACTGGCGTTAAGCCGGATGGGTTATAATGCTTTTGTTATCCAATATCAGACTGGCGGTGCACAAGTGGCTTGCGAAGATTTGGCTGTGGGCATCGAATACATCTTTCGCCACGCATCGGAGTTGCAGGTCGATACGGCGGGCTATTCCGTATGGGGCAGTTCGGCAGGAGCACGGATGGCGGCATATATCGGTTCCTATGGTCCGGGAGCTTTCGGAGTAACCAACCTTCCCCATCCTCGGACGGTGGTGATGGCTTATACGGGGCACAGCGAATATACCCGACAAGACCCGCCTACCTATTCCGTGGTAGGTTCGAACGATGGCATTGCTAATCCGAACACGATGCGCCGCCGCTCGGAAGCCCTTCAAGCCATTGGCATCCCAGCCGAATTCCATTTGTTCCCTAACCTCCGTCACGGCTTCGGGTTAGGCATAGGTACGAGTGCCGAAGGATGGATAAACGGGGCGGTACGTTTTTGGGACGAACAACGGAAATGATTCCGTAAAATGGGTGCTGCAATCCGTAATCTGTGTATGGATGGAAAGGCTTCATCTTCGTAACTTTGCGATAAAGAATTAACTAACAGATTAAAGATATGAAAACAGTAAAATTGAGCAACGGCGTGGAAATGCCGGTTTTGGGTTATGGAGTGTATCAGGTTTCACCGTCGGAATGCGAGCGGTGCGTAAAGGATGCCATCAGTGTGGGTTATCGGATGATTGACACGGCACAGGCGTATGGCAACGAGCAGAACGTGGGCAATGCCATCCGGAACTGCGGTGTGCCCCGCGAGGAGCTGTTCATCGTGACCAAGGTGTGGATTTCGAATGCCGGATACGAGCGGGCAAAGGCTTCCATCGACGAATCGTTGCGCAAGTTGCAGACCGACTACATCGACCTGCTGCTCATCCACCAGCCTTTCAACGATTACTACGGCACGTGGCGGGCGATGGAAGAGGCGTACCGGGCAGGCAAGGTGCGTGCCATCGGTGTGTCCAACTTCTACCCCGACCGCTTTATCGACCTGGCAGAATTCAGCGAGATACCGCCGATGGTGAACCAGGTGGAGACGCACGTCTTCAACCAGCAGATTGAGGCGCAACGGATAATGCAGCAATACGGCACGCACATTATGGCGTGGGGACCGTTCGCCGAGGGGCGCAACAACTTCTTCAGCAACGAGACCCTGATAGCCGTCGGTGCCAAATATGGTAAGAGTGCGGCACAGACAGCCCTGCGTTATCTCATCCAGCGCGGTGTCATCGTCATTCCGAAGTCCGTGCGCAAGGAGCGTATGGAGCAGAACTTCCAGGTGTTCGACTTCACGCTGAGCGACGAGGATATGCAGGCAATCCGTCAGTTGGACCTGGGGCACAGCCTGTTCTTCTCGCACTACGACCCGCAGACGGTAAAGTGGCTTTGCGATTATGGAAAGAGTAAATAATAAAATAAGATGAAAATGATATGCCAACTTATGTGCCTGCTGCTTGCCGTCAATGTGGCAACCGCTTGCGACCAGTCTGACGAAGAAACCCGGTTGCCCGAACCGACCATTGATACGCCAGCCGAAGACGAGGAAAACAGCGATAGCGAGGAAGGCAGCGAAGATAAAATCCAGCGTCAGACCTACCTGTGGCGGGAAGGCAATATGCCGACCGAAACCAACTATACCGCCAACAACGGCAACTATCAGGACGACCCTGATTTCCGTCCCAATATGGTGTGGTATCCCGTTCCCGAAGGGGTGGAGGTGAAAGGAGCCGTGATGGTATGTCCCGGTGGTGCCTTTATGTTCCGCAGTCCGAACGAGGGCGAGCCTGTGGCAGAGCGGTTGGCTGAACTGGGATGGCAGAGTTTTGTGGTGAACTACCGCGTCCGTCCCTATACGATGGAAGAAGGCAGCCTGGACCTGGCGCGTGCCATCCGTTACGTCCGGAGCCACGCCGCTGATTATGGCATCGACCCCGACCGCATTGCTTCGGTAGGCTTCTCGGCAGGCGGCATACTTTGCGGGGATGAAGCCTTGCACTTCGACGGACTGGTGAACGGTACGTCATTGGATAGCGACTATACGCCCGACGAACTCGACCAGGTATCGGCGGACGTATGCGCCATCGGTATGATTTATTCATTCTACGGACGGCTGAGCATATCGAACAACCACGTGGACGACTTGCGGGCAGGCGACATTCCCCCTACCTTTTATACTTACGGCACGGAAGATCCGTTCTACCGCCAGTTCATCCAAAATGCCAACGCCGCCCGTGAAGCCGGTGTGCAGGTAGAAGAACACGTGCTCGACGGCTGGCCGCACGGTTTCGGCGTTCGGGGAGAATGGACGACGTGGTTCGACAGCTTCCTGATGCAGGTAATGTCCCATTAAAAAACATCAAGCGATATGGATAAGTCAGCAAACAAAGGAATGTCCCGCCGCGACGCGCTGAAACGGATGGGGCTGTTCGTAGCAGGAGCCGCCGCATTGGGAATGCCCGTGCTTTCCTCGTGCGAAACGAATAAACAGAAACGCATCATCCTCTACTTCACCGCTACGGGCAATTGCCTGTACATTGCCCGCCAGTTGGCAAACGAGGACACCGAACTGCTCAGCATCCCGCAACTGATGAAGGAGGGCAGACACGATTTCGAGGCAGACGAGATAGGCATCGTCTATCCCATCTACGGACACTTGCCGCCCAATATGGTGCGCAACTTCATCCGGCAGGCACGCCTGAAAGCGGATTACAAATTTGCCGTCCTCACCTACGGGATGCTCGACTTCAATGCCGCCGAACTGTGGGACGGCATCTCACAAAAAGCAGGTATGAAATTCGACTACATCAATACCCTTATGATGGTGGACAACTGGTTGCCCAATTTTGATATGAACGAACAAATGAAGATGGACAAGCACATCCCCGAGCAACTGGCAAAGGTCAAAGCCGACCTCAGCCGGCAGAAACATTGGATCAAGCCTGCCACCGAACGCGACCGGCAGGCACACGACGGCTTTATGTCCTTCGCCCGCCTCGACCCCGAAGTGGGTTTCCTGATGCGAAGCGAGAAATACTTCCGGATAGTGGAGGATGCCTGCATCGGTTGTGCCATCTGCACCGAAGTCTGTCCGCGCGGCAACTACGAATTGACTTCTATCGGCGTAAAGACCAAAGGCGATTGTGACTTCTGTTTTGCCTGCATCCACAACTGTCCCCAAAAAGCCATCCGGTTTGCCGACCTGCCCGACGACCCGTTGCTGGCACGCGGCGAGGTGAATCCCAATGCCCGCTACCGCAACGAACACATATCGCTGTGGAGCATTAAGGAAAGCAACAGACAGTGAAAATCACGAAAAAGAGCATTATCCATCAATTTTATGCCGGTAACTCAATGAATTTATTACTTTTGCATTCAAAAATAGATTATGAGTCCCAAGTTCAGAGAAGAAATACAGCCCACATCGGTAAGCGTATTGATGATTAATGCACAAGGTATGATGCTGTCCGTATTAGGGCAGGATTATTTTGTTTCATACAACCGTGTGCCTTGGTTGCGCGATGCCCGTATAAGCAGTGCGCTCAATGTTCGTATGGCAGGTCCTAATGCCATTGAATGGCCAGAACTGGACATTGATCTTGAGATTGAAAGTTTGAAACATCCGGAACGTTATCCATTGATAATGAAAAATTCACCACTGGATGTAATATAAGACTTCTTAGCTTAAAAAGAAGGAAGCGCCGTTCTCCAAAATCAAAGGGAGCGGCGCTTCTTTCTGTAATATAGGTGCTCTAATCTGTAATCCGTGTATGGATGCGTTCCTTCTGTCAGTATATCTTTGCATCATCAATTTTATAATAACAAATAGTATGAATACCCTGAAGAAACTCCTCCTTTCCGCATCCCTGATGCTGGGTTGCGCAGGCGCTATGAGCGCACAAGAGAAAACGACCACCGCCGGCGTGCCCGTGGTCAAGTTGAACAATGGTGTGGAGATGCCCCGCTTCGGACTGGGAACCTTCCTGCAACCGTCCGACGAGGTATGCGAACAGTCGTGCCTCACCGCATTGAAGGCAGGCTACCGCCACATCGACACGGCACACGCCTATAACGACGAACGCGGTGTGGGACGTGCCGTGAAGGAAAGCGGCATCCCCCGCGAGGAAATCTGGATAACCAGCAAGCTGTGGCCGACGGAATACGGCGAGGGCACGACCCTGAAAGCCATCGACGAGATGCTGGAACGGATGCAACTGGACTATATCGACCTGCTCTACGTCCATCAGCCCGTGGGCGATTTCGTCGGGGCGTGGAAAGATATGGAGAAGGCTGTCAGGATGGGCAAGGTACGTGCCTTGGGCATCAGCAACTTCGACGCTAACGACGAAGTGTGGGATGAGATTATGCATGCTGCCACCATCAAGCCCGCCGTGCTTCAGATAGAATGCCACCCCTACGCCCAACGCGTGGAGATGCGCAAGAAGGCGGCCCAGGAAGGCATCCAAATGGAATGTTGGTTTCCACTGGGTGGCGCGATGTCGAACGGTGCTCTCTTCAAAGACCCGGTTATCCGCCGGATAGCCGAGGCGCACGGCAAGACACCAGCCCAAGTCATCCTGCGCTGGCACATCCAGGAAGGCTTCTCCGTCATCCCCGGCGCGTCGAATCCCGACTACATCAAGGAAAACATCCAAATCTTCGACTTCGCCCTGACCGACGAGGAGATGGCGCAGATGTGTTCGCTCAACAAAGAGCAGCGGTTCTTCAACGCCACGCTGGATGATGTGAAGCGGATGGTGTGGGGAACGAAGCAGGACTAAGAAGGCATTATCGGCATACCTTTGCATCAAAAAAACAATAATAAGAATAAATATGAAAAACATCCTATACATTGTTGTCATCAGTGTGATGACATTGTTTGCCTCTTGTGGCAATGGGGAAAAACAACAGTCGAAAGAGCCAGACCGATACGGCATTAACTACTCGGATACCTCGACTATCCGAAAGGCGCATAAGCATGTGCTGGTCATTTCCGCCAGTCCCCGCAGACTGGGAAACACAGACCTGCTCTGCGACGAGTTTGCACGCGGCGCCAAAGAAGTCGGAGCGAGAGTGGAAAAGATATTCTTGAGTGATTACAACATCGCCTTCTTCCAGGAAGCGGACGAACGTCACGTAGGCGACAGTGCAGACGTGGCTACGGACGATGCGCCGATGATTGTGCGCAAAATGCTGGATGCCGACATCATCGTTCTGGCAAGTCCGGTCTATTTTATGAATATCAACGGACAAATGAAGACGCTCATCGACCGTACTTATTCACACTTTATGGATTTGAAAGACAAGGAATTTTATTACATCACCGCCTGTGCGGACAATGCCGAAAGCACAGCCGACTTTGCCATCGCCGGTTTCAGAGGTTTCGTAATGTGCCTGCCCAATCCTACGGAACGGGGAATGATAAAGGCCATTGGACTGGGACGGAAAGGCAGCGTGAAAGGAACGGCGTTTATGCAACAGGCGTATGAATTAGGGAAAGGAGTATGACGCATGAAATACCGAGAATTTGGACGTAGCGGCCTCCGTGTATCCGCCGTGGGGCTGGGTTGTATGGGAATGAGCCACACTTATGGTGCAACGGCGGACAAAAAGGAAATGACCCGACTGTTAGCTCGGGCAGTAGATATGGGTTACACGTTGTTTGACACAGCCGAAAGCTATGGCACACAAACCGATCCGCACGATAACGAGAACCTTGTTGGTCCGGCTCTGAAACCTTATCGCGACAAAGTGGTGCTCGCTACGAAGTTCGGCATTACGATGGACTGCAGTGTGCACTGGCCCTGGCCCGTTGTCGCTGACTCATCACGTGTAGCGATACGCCGTGCGGTAGAAGGTTCTCTGACCCGTTTGCAAACCGACCACATTGACCTTTATATCCAGCATCGCATCGACCCGCATGTGGAACCTGAAACTGTGGCTGAGGTAATGGCTGAACTTATCAAGGAAGGAAAGATTCTGTATTGGGGCATTTCGGAAACCAACGAAGAGTACCTGCGTCGGGCACATAAGATTTGTCCTGTAACTGCCGTACAGAACCGTTATTCAATGATGGCGCGGTGGCACGAGGCGTTGTTCCCCACACTTGAAGAGCTTGGCGTGGGTCTGATGGCATTCTCTCCGCTTGCCAATGGCTTGCTGACCGAGTGCTACAATGCCCAAACGCAGTTTGACGATCGAACCGATTTCCGTAGTACGATGCCCCAGTTTACGGCAGAGAGCTTTGAGAAGAACCGCCACTTGTTCGCCCTTATCAACCATCTAGCCGATACGCACCGTGCCACACCCGCACAAGTTTCCCTTGCCTGGATGCTTTGCAAAAAGCCGTGGATTGTACCTATACCCGGCACACGTAAACTTGCCCGCCTGCAAGAGAATGCAGGAGCGGCAGATGTCAGATTTACCACCGAAGAGGTCAATGCCATCGACGAGGCACTGAACGGAATGGAAATAAGTGAGGTGTTCGGAGGATTGAAGGTGAAAGAATGACAGGATAATAAAGGAGTATGACGGAAGAGTGGATAAGAAAACTGCCATCCTCCGGATAGCCGAGGCGCACGGCAAGACGCCTGCCCAAATCATCCTGCGCTGGCACATCCAGGAAGGCTTCTCCGTCATTCCCGGCGCGTCGAATCCCGACTACATCAAGGAGAACATCCAAATCTTCGACTTCGCCCTGACCGACGAGGAGATGGCGCAGATGCGCTCGCTCAACAAAGAGCAGCGGTTCTTCAATATGCCTTTGGGCGAGAAGGCGAAGGTCTATTTTCTGTAATATTTTGTACGTCAATCTACGGCCAGTATATTTATTGATATAACTTCGAGATAAAAGAGAAATGCAGAGATATTTTTCTTCCGGGGACGGTGCTTCCAGAAGTTTTTTAGCGTTGTCCCCAGCGGGGACAGTGCTTCCAGAAGTTTTTTGGCGTTGTCCCCAGCGGGGACGGTGCTTCCAGAAGTTTTTTAGCGTTGTCCCCAGCGGGGACAGTGCTTCCAGAAGTTTTTTAGCGTTGTCCCCGGCGGGGACAGTGCTTCCGGAGCAGAATTAGTGCTGTCCCCGCATTTCTATCTGTCTTTTTTGCATATCCAGACCAAATCTCTATCTTTGTGGAAACTTAATTATTTTTATTATGAAAAAGATTCAGACACTCAATGTAAAACAACTCCGCACGGAGGAAGATTTCGGGTTCCACAAACTTATCCAATCTGAGATGGCAAACCTGCCCGAGGCAGGAGAAGCCACGCCGCTGTACAATGCGATGACCGACTTTGCCAACGCCTACACCACGTTCGACGATGCCCTGAAAGCCTCGGCCTCCAAACCCGCCACCGCCACGGCCACTGTTGCCGACGAAGCGCGCGACGCTGCCTGGCGCGGCACGAATGCCTATGTGAAAGCGATGTGCTCCCACCCGTCTGCCGACGTGGCTGCCAATGCCGCCGAAGCGAAAAGCCTTTTCGACAAGTACGGCGACCCGACCTCGCTGGCGCAGACCGAAGAGAGCGGCGTGCTGCACAACCTGCTGCAAGACCTTTCCCTGCTCGATGCCGCCAAGCGCACCGCCCTTGCCCTCGACGTGTGGATAGACGATTTGGAATCGAAAGAAAACGCCTTCCTTGCCGCTGCCGCCGAGCGCACCGAACAGGAAGCCGCCCGCCAGGTGGGCGTTGTGAAGGAAACCCGCACCGCCACCGATGCCGCCTACCGCTCGCTGGCAGACACGGTGAACGCACTTGCCATCATCGAAGGCGAAGCCAAATATGCCACGTTCATCGACCACGTGAACGCGATGATTGACCGCCAGAAGGCGATTCTGAAAGCACGCACCACCCGCGCGAAGAAAGAAGAGGAATAACCGTCCGCGCCGCAAGGCCCGACAGAAAAGAAGCACCGTTCCTGCTGATACGGGGCGGTTGCTTCTTTTTAGAATGAATAATATTGGGCGATTGCTAAAAAACACTATATTTGCGGCTCCATTAAAAATAAGAACGGATAAATTGAAAGAAAGTTATGAAAGCAAGAAAATTAGTAGGAATGCTGTTCGCTTCCCTGTTTATGGCGGTAGGCTTTACCGCGTGTGGTGACGATGACGACATAAACCCGTTTCCCGATGGAACAGCTTCATTACGTATGATGAACGAAGACAACGGACAAACAACCTTGGGCAACTCGGATGTCTACCTTACACGGGAAGGGAATTTCAAGAGCAATTCCTATCCACTTTTCGACAGAGGAATGACAGAGGGGATAACGGGTATCAGTATACCCGACTTCACGAATATGGCTCCTGAAGTGGCTGCCAATCCTGGGCACGGCTACATCGTGTGCAATGCCGACGAGGTTGTGCGTTTTCCTTCGGGACGGCAAGCGATAGCAAGCAATGCTTCGGTGTACCGCTTCTATATGGAGTCGTGGATTACGGACAAGGACGGAAACCAGGTCGGAGCTAACGTCCGTTTCCTACTGGGCAATGCCGATACGGACAACGTGCTTCCCGAATGGGGCAGTACAGTAGGGACATTGCTGTGTGATTACAATACGGATACTTCCCAACGGATGGAATTGAAGTTTCCTTCCACCGACATAGAGGCTGTGATAATGGAGGGTGGGGATTTGTTGTCCTGCACGCAAACGGGCAATACTTTGATTTTTGAACTGAAAAATACAGATCAATATACGTGCAACGTCCGTATTCGCCATCAACAAATGTTCACCGAAGTAAAGATTGAAGTCCAATATTGATTTATATTGGCAAGTGATAGAAAGAAGCACCGTTCCTGCTGATGCGGGGGCGGTGCTTCTTTCTGTAATATGGGTTGTTCTCAAAGTTTCTCCATCATCTTGTCCAGCCCGATGATTTCTATTTTCGGGAAATCTATTTGCCGCAAAATATCGTAGTGGCGGTCTTCCGTTACGATAAACTTGGCATTCCCGGCTACGGCACAATCCACAAATTTATTGTCATCGGGGTCGGCCGCTATCAGATTGAAATGATAATAAGGCGTAACAAACACTGTGTGCGGGTTATTCACTATAACATTGATAGCCAGCATAGCAAACTGATGGCTTGCTTTCCGTTCCAGTATCTCTTCATATTCTTCCAATATCTCGTTGGAAACGCAGAGCTGGTTGTGCCCGTCGAGAAACGAAAGCCAAAGGGTATGATAACGACTCCGACGGGCGATGCACTGGATAAGGCTGTTTGTATCGAGTACCAATCTTGCCATCGTCTTAGTCTTTCTTGTGCAAATCTTCTTTCCGTATCTCGTCGAGGCGTTGCTGGTCGAGTGTACCTTCATCCCAAAGCCGGTCGGATTCACGGTCGAGTTTCTCCTGGAAGTGGCGCATCAGCACCTCTTGGATTTCGCGTGCGTATGCCTCGCTTCGGTCAAACGAAAAGAGTTTCAGCAAATGCTGCTGCGTGGGGGTAAGGATAGTTGATTCCATAATCTTTATGCCTGATAATTAATACTGGTACAAAGATAATGGATTTCTTGCAAAGCCCAACCGTTGCCGCCCGTTCTTTCTGTAATATGGGTGCTGCAATCCGTAATCCGTGTATGGATGCGCGCCTTCCCTTGCCATAACTTTGCCACGTAAAATCAAACCGAATGGACAATGAAAGAAAGAATCATCCGTTTCTTCAAGATGTGGACGCTGCCGCTGGGGATGTGCGCAGGCTTCCTCATCTACGCGATGTTCCACTACATCCCGTGGCTCGCCCCACTCAAGATGCTGGCAAACGGGGCGAACGACTACATTATGCCCTTTATGATATTCGTGATGCTGTTCACCACCTTCTGCAAGGTCAATCCGAGGGAGATGCGCATCAAGCGGTGGCACGTGGTGATGATACTGTTCCAACTGGTGTGCTGCCTGGCGGTGGCGTTGCCCACGCATTACTTCCCCGACTCGCCCTATCGCGTGGTGGCACAAGGAGCGTTGGTCTGCCTCATCGCTCCGACGGGCACGGCTGCGGCGGTCATCGCCGGACGCTTGGGAGGCAACGAGACTACGCTGACCACTTATACCATCGTCAGCAACCTGGTGGCGGCGGTGATGATTCCGGCAGTGTTTCCGCTGGTGGAGATGCACTCGGCAGGTTCGTTCGGGCAGCAGTTCATGCTGATTCTGCGCCACGTGTTCCCTCTGCTTATCTGCCCCTTCCTGGCAGCGTGGGCACTGAGGGAGTTCTTCCCCAAAGTGCACGCCTGGACGGTGCGGTTGTTCGGCAGCTTGGCTTTCTACCTGTGGGGCATCTCGCTCATCATTGCCATCGGGCTGACGCTGCGCTCGGTGGTGAACAGTCACTTCGACCCGCACGTGCTGTGGCTGCTGGCCCTGTCGGGACTGGTGGTCTGCATCTGGCAGTTCGGAAGCGGCAAATTAGTGGGCAGGCATTATCACGACTACATCAGTTGCGGGCAGGGCAACGGGCAGAAGAACACGTTGCTCGCCATCTGGACGGCTTATACCTACCTGTCGCCCGTCATATCCGTGGCGCCGAGCTGCTACATCATCTGGCAGAACATCGTCAACTCGTGGCAGCTGTGGCAGAAAGGAAGACGGGAAGCGGCATTGGAGAAAAAACACTAATCTTATTGAAATATGGAATACAGAAACTTAGGAAAACGGGGACTGCGTGTCTCCGCCATCGGGCTGGGCTGTATGGGAATGAGCCACGCTTACGGTGCGCCTGCCGACCATCGGGAAATGACGGAACTGTTGGCCAAGGCGGTCGATACGGGTTACACCTTTTTTGATACAGCTGAGGTATATGGCACGCCCGAACATCCTCATGACAATGAGGAATTGTTGGGCAAGGCTCTGAAGCCATATCGGGACAAGATCGCCATTGCCACGAAGTTCGGTTTGCGCTTCGACATCGAAAGCGGCAAGGTTCCCTATCCACTGATAACTGATTCGCGTCCCGAAAACATCCGTCGGGCAGTAGAAGGTTCCTTGCGCCGCTTGCAGACGGACTATATTGACCTTTATTATCAGCATCGTCCTGACCCGGCAGTGCCCGTCGAGGAAGTGGCAGGCGTGATGCACGACCTCATAACCGAAGGGAAAGTGCTCTACTGGGGCTTGTCGGAAGCACCGGAGGCAGACATCCGTCGGGCACACGCTGTTTGTCCGCTCTCGGCCATACAGAACCGCTACTCCATGATGGCACGCTGGCACGAGGCCTTGTTCCCCGTGCTCGAAGAACTGGGTATCGGCTTCGTGGCCTTCTCGCCCCTTGCCAATGGGCTGCTGTCCGAACGGTATTCGGCTACTTCACGCTTTGAAACAGGAACGGACTACCGCGCCACGATGCCGCAATTCCAGCCGGACAGTTACGAAAAGAACCGCAACCTGTTCGGTCTGATAAACCGCCTTGCCCAAGAGAAGAACGCCACACCCGCACAAATCTCTCTGGCGTGGATGCTCTGCAAGCGTCCGTGGATAGTGCCCATTCCCGGCACCCGCAAGCCCGACCGCCTGCTGGAGAATGCCGGAGCAACCGACATCATCCTGTCTGACGAAGAAGTGAAACAGATAGACCGGGCACTCGACACAATGCCGATGTCCGACGTATTCGGAGGAAGCAAATAAACCGCATAAATGATATGAAACGATTCAATTACTTACTCTTATCCGCCCTGCTTGCCTTATGCACGGGTTGCGGCGGACAGTCATCTTCTCCTCAGGAAGAAGGGACGAACGACAGTATCCTTGCCATTCGTGAGCAAGGCAGTTTCCTGATTGGCGGCACGATTAAGACCCAACCGGGCACTTACGACACGCACCAACCGTTGAAAGCGGACGGACAGACCCTGCACGGCGACCACGCTTACGTATCTTACCAAATTCCGGTGAATGCCCGCAAGTATCCCCTTGTCTTTCTGCACGGTGCAGGTCAGTCTGCCAAGACCTGGGAAACGACACCCGACGGGCGCGAAGGCTTCTCTACGTTGTTTCTTCGCCGGGGATTCAGTACCTACCTGATAGACCAGCCGCGCCGGGGACGTGCCGGACGCGGCACGGTGGACGAGACCATCCAAGCCACGCCCGACGACCAGTTCTGGTTCGAGAACTTCCGTATGGGCCAGTGGCCGGAGTATTACGAAGGCAGCCAGTTCCCCCGGTCGGCAGAAGCCTTGGACCAGTTCTTCCGTCAGATTACGCCCAATACGGGAGCCTACGACGAGCAACTGATTGCCACCGACCTGGCAGCCCTGATGGACAAGATAGGTGGCGGCATCCTCGTTACCCACTCGCAGGGCGGCGGACCGGGCTGGCACACGGCCATCAAGAGTGACAAGGTGTGTGCCATCGTATCTTACGAGCCGGGCAGTGGTTTTGTCTTTCCCGAAGGCGAAACGCCCGAACCCTTGCAGACCATCAGTCCGTTCGGGGCACTGACTGCCACCGCTGTTCCTTTGGTCGACTTCGAGAAGCTGACCCGTTTCCCCATCCTTATTTATTACGGTGATTATATCCCGACCGAACCCAGCGATAACTGGGCAATGGACAGTTGGCGTGTCCGCCTGGAGATGGCACGCCTGTTCGCCGCGTGCATCAACCGTCACGGCGGCGATGCCACGGTGGTGCACCTGCCCGAACAAGGCATCACGGGCAACTCGCATTTCCTCTTTGCGGAGCGGAACAATGTACAGTTGGCGGACTTGTTATCCGCTTGGCTGAAAGAGAAAGGGTTGGACTAATTGTTCTTCTTAGTCACATAATACATAAATGCAAGCATCTCTGGGGCGGGAGTTTCGGAGATGCTTTTTTGCTTTCTGTAATATGGGTGCTGCAATCCGTAATCTGTGTATGGACGCGTACGTTGGCATCGCGTACCTTTGCATTGTAACAAATTAAAACAGATTGATTTATGAAAACGATTCTCCTATCCCTGACCATCCTGTTGCTGACAACGTTCTTGCCTGTACACGCACAGCAGGCCGACACGCTGAACACCCGGCAACAAAACATCGTAGCCATTGCCGCCTGTACAGGCAAAGGCGACCTGGCGAACTTGAAATCCGCCCTTGCCCGCGGGCTAAATGACGGTATGACGGTGAACGAAATCAAGGAGGTGCTGGTACACGCCTACGCTTATTGTGGATTCCCTCGCAGTCTCCGTGCCCTGCAAACTTTTATGACGGTACTGGACGAACGCAAGGCGCAAGGCATTACGGACACGATAGGACGTGACGCATCGTCCGTTACCGCCACGCGTGATAAATATACCCGTGGGGCAGAGAATCTTTCCAAGTTAAGCGGCGCACCTATGGATGCACCCAAAGCAGGCTATGCCGAGTTTGCTCCCATCATCGAACAGTTCCTGAAAGAACATCTCTTCTGCGACATCTTCGAGCGCGATGTATTGACCTGGCCCGAACGGGAACTGGCCACCGTATCCATTTTGGCTGCCATGGGTGGCGTGGAGCCGATGCTGCAATCGCACACCGCCATTTGTCTGCACCAAGGATTCACTCCTGCACAGATGAAACAGATGAACAACATCGTGGCACGTTTCGAAACGAAGGAAACAATCAAAGACCCGTTTGCACGCGGCACGTTGATGACAGACAATCCCAACTTTACCGACAAGGCGTGGCTGCAGGGGTATGTCTCCCCACAAGATGGTTTTAACTGTACGGTGGCCAATGTGACCTTCGCCCCCGGATGCCGTAACAGTTGGCACAGTCATAAGGGTGGACAACTCCTGCTTTGCACCTCCGGCAAAGGTTATTACCAAGAGAAGGGTAAACCTATTAGACTGCTCCTGCCCGGCGATGTGGTAAAGATTGCCCCCGACGTGGTACACTGGCACGGCGCGGCTCCCGACAGTGAGTTCACCCATATCGCCATCGGTACGCAGTTGGACAAAGGCGGCGTGACCTGGCTGGCACCTGTGACGGACGAGGAATACAACAGTTATAAGGAACAATAACTTAAAAAAATATACGACAATGAAAAAGTATTTTATCTATCTGATGATGGCTTTTGCCCTTGTCTCATTCAATGCCTGTTCGGATGATGACCCGATGCAGGAAGAACCGGAAACGGAACAACCCGAGACTCCGGATGATTCTGATGACTCCAACAATTCGGACAATCCCGATGAACCCGAAGACCCGGACACCCCCGATGACCCGAATACTCCGGATGAACCTTCGGGCGAAAGCAACATCCTGATTGCTTACTTCACCCGTACGAACAACACCGGTACGATAGCTGCACGAATCGCCGAACTGACCGGCGGCACACTTTACCGCATCGAAACCGTGGTGCCTTATCCCGATGACTATACCGAATGTACGGAAGTGGCACGTGAAGAGCTGGAAAACGGCACACGTCCCGAATTGAGCGGCACGGTAGAGAATATGGAACAATACGACATTGTCTTCGTGGGTTGCCCGGTATGGTGGGGCGACGCGCCGATGCCGATATGGTCGTTCCTTGAAAGCGACGCATACGACTTCACCGGCAAGACCATTATCCCGTTCTGTACTTACGCTTCAACCGGTCGCGACGCTACCCTGCAACGCATCGTAGACCTTACGCCGGATTCGGAACATCTGGAAGGTTTCGGAACAAGCGGACGTAATACCGACGGCGTAGAACCGTGGCTACGGGAAATAGGTATCCTTGAATAATAACATTAAAACAATATGGACAAATGAAAACAAAGATTATCACCCTCATTGCCCTGCTGCTGTGCGGGACAAGCATTTATGCACAAGACCACAAAACATTGGTAGCCTACTTCAGCTGGAGCGGCAACACGCAGCATGTGGCAGAATATATTGCCCAAAAAACAGGCGGCACGCTCTTCCGCATCGAACCCGTCAAACCTTATCCTACGGAATATACCCCCTGTACCGAGGTAGCAAAAAAAGAGAAAGAAGACAATGCCCGTCCCGCCATCAAGAACAAGGTGGCAGACTGGGACAGTTACGATACGGTGTTTATCGGTTGCCCCGTCTGGTGGTGGACGGCCCCGATGATTATCAATACCTTCGCCGAAAGCTATGACTTCAAGGGCAAAACCGTCATACCGTTCTGTACATACGCCGCAACCTATCGTGACGAAACTCTCGCGAAGATTGTAGAACTGACACCCGAAGCCAAGCACCTGAAAGGTTTCGGCGCGGTAAACCGCGATACAAAAGGTATCACGGAATGGTTGAAAGAAATCGGACAACTTAAAAAGTAAGATTGTATGAAAGCATATATTCCGTTTGCGTTACTATGCGCATCGCTTGTATTTGCCTCTTGTAACAGCGATGATAATGACATTAACACCTCCGCAGAGGAAGTAGTTCCGGGCGAAAACCATCATATACTGGTTGCTTATTTCTCCGAGCCGCTGCCCGACAACGGTGTGGATGCCGCCACTTCCGCCAGCCGCCTGATTGTGAACGGTGACCTTTACGGCAGCGTAGAGTATATGGCGACCGTCATCGGCGAAGCGACAGGAGGGGATATGGTACGCATCCAGACCGCCACACCTTATCCGGAGGATTACAGCAGCCTGGCTGACCAAGCCAATCAGGAACGGCAGAACGATGTGCATCCCGCCCTTGCCACAAACATTGAAAACTTCGCTGACTACGATGTCATCTTTGTGGGTTATCCCATTTGGTGGTATCAGATGCCAATGGCGATGTATTCCTTCTTCGACGCATACGACTTTTCGGGTAAGACAATCGTCCCGTTCTCCTCGCACGGCGGAAGTGGCTGGTCGGGTACGGTAGACGATATTGCAGATATGGAACCCGGTGCCACGATGGTAAACGGATACAGCATCTCGCGTAACAGCGTGGCAGGTTCGGAAGAGGGCATACGGGAATGGTTGCAAAGCATCGGGATGTTGGAACAGTGATACTCTCGAGAAGGCGTACGAAGAAGACTGTAAGGTATCCCCGAAAAACGATGAATAAATAATAGAAAGAAAACAGTTATGAACAACTTTACTTATCAATACCCCGTCCGCCAACACTTCGGAAAGGGGTGCGCCGAGAGCGCATTGAAAGAGGAAATGAACCGTGTGGGAAAGAATGTGCTGCTGGCATACGGCGGCAGTTCGCTAAAACGCACGGGACTTTATAATACCTTGATGGACTGGCTGCACGAGTGCGGCAAGAACGTGGTGGACTTCGGCGGCATTATGCCTAATCCTACGTATGCCAAAGTGCAGGAAGGCGCACGACTGGTGCGCGAGCACGACATCGACTTTATCCTGGCCGTGGGCGGTGGCTCGGTCATCGACTGCTGCAAGATTGTATCGGCACAAGCCAAGCTGGACGAGGACATCTGGGAGATGCAATATACCAGACATCAGTATCCTACGGAGTTCGTGCCGATGGGAGCCGTGGTCACGGCATCGGGCACCGGCGCCGAACAGAACAACGGAGCGGTCATCACCCACACCGAAAAGAAGCTGAAGCAGCCGTTGGTGGGTGCATACAATGGCTTTGCCATCTTGGACAGTGACCTGACACGCACACTTCCGATGGCACAAGTCGTCAGTGGTGCGTTCGACACGTTGAGCCATTGTATGGAGACCTATATGGGAAAGCCACAGACGGATAATCTTTCCGATGAAATCAACGAAGCAGTGATGCGCAATGTCATCCAGAACCTGCGTGCATTGACTGCCGACCCGGACAATGACTTTGCCCGAAGCGAACTGATGTGGGATTCGACCCTGGCAGAAAACGGCCTGCTGAAGCTGGGCAAGCAGACCGACTTCCAATGTCATATGCTGGAGCACGCCGTGGGCGCTTATACCGACTGCAACCACGGACGGGCACTGGCCGTCATCCACCCCACGCTCTACCGTCACCTGCTCAGCGAAGGCAAAGAGAAGCTGGCGCGTATGGCGGAACGGGTATGGGGCGTAAAGGGTGATACCACAGAACAGACCGCTGCAATGGGAATCGATGCCCTCGAAGCGTTTATCAAAGAAATGGGGCTGCCAACCCGTTGGAGCGAACTGGGCATTACGAACGAAGCCATCCTCCGTGCCGCTGCCGATACCTGTCTGCTGATGCCCGGTTGCTGCAAGCAGTTCACCCGTGATGAATTGTTTGAGATATTGAAGGAATGTATGTAACTCAATAAATAGAAACAGTATGAATACTTTAGTAAAGACAATGTTGTGCGGTGCCGCTGCCCTAATGCTGGCGAGCACCTCTTTCGCGCAAAACAGACAAGCATTCACAACCGTGGACTTTCCAGAAAGCCCCAACAACAATCCCTTCGGACTGGTTTATCGCGGCGCCATTACCCAAAATGAGCCGGGCAAGGTAAACATCCACCGTGTCAATTACGACCTGAACGGACTGAAAATAGTCGCCAATGTCTATACGCCTACCGGGTATGACGCATCGAAAACCTATCCTGCCCTTGTCGTAGCGCATCCCAACGGCGGCTGCAAGGAGCAGGTGGCAGGACTCTACAGCCAGCATATGGCGGAACAGGGCTACATCTGCCTGGCCTTTGATGCCGCCTACCAAGGTGGAAGCGAGGGCGAGCCGCGCAACGTGGATAAACCTGCCAACCGCATCGAGGACATCCACCGGGCGGCAGACATCCTGTCACAATATCCCGGTGTGGATGCCGACCGCATCGGCATTCTCGGCATCTGTGGTGGAGGCGGCTATACGCTGAAAGCCGCACAGACCGACAAACGCTTCAAGGCGGTAGCTACGCTGAGTATGTTCAACACAGGACTGGTACGCCGCAACGGTTTCCTTGACTCACAGATTAACGACGTGCAGCAACGCCTTGCCGACGCCTGTGCCGCCCGACAGAAGGAAGCCAACGGCGAAGCTCCCGAATATGTGGGTGACATGAGCAGTATGACGCCGGAACAGGCCAAACAACTGCCCTTCGACCTCTACCGCGACGGCTATGAGTATTACCTCCAGACGCACGCCCATCCTGGTTCCACCTTCCGCTATACCAAGAGCAGTCTGGTAGACCTGATGGCGTTCGATGCCTCAGAAGGTATGTACCTCATCAACCAACCTTTGCTGATGATGGCAGGCAGCATCGCCGATACCTTCTATATGACGGAACAATGCTACAGCAAGGCTACGGGCACACAGGACAAGGAGCTGTTTCTCATCCCCGGCGCCACGCACATCCAGACCTACTGGGTGCCGGAGTATGTAGACCAGGCTGTAAACAAGCTGACGGAATTTTTCGGAAAACATCTAAAATAGGAATAAGCGTATGTATCCACAAATCATTTGTCACGTAATGGGTTCCGTCGACGGCCGTTTGCTGACCGACCGCTGGACGGAACCGTTCGATGGGAAAAGCAAGGGTGAACTGATGGGTATCTATGCCGCCATCGGTCGCCGGTTGAATACCGATGCCTGGATGTTCGGCAAGAATACCTTGACAGAAGGGTATTTCCCCAAGAAATTTCATACAACGGTTCTTACACCTTCCGCCAAACCTGTGCCGTTTGTCGCCCGTCGTTCATCCGACCGCCTCTTTGTGGTGGCCGACTCGGACGCGAATATCCTTTACGAATCTTCCAAGGTCAGAGGGGACAATATTGTCACCATCCTGCCTGAAACAGCTCCCGAAGCCTACTTGAAACGTCTGCGAGACCGGAATATATCTTACTTGTTCGCCGGACAGGACGGGAAAGACCTCCGCACCGCGATGCAGACATTGGCCGAAAGCTTCGGCGTGAAATCGCTCTCGCTGCAAGGCGGAGGCATTATCGACGGGGCTTTCCTGCAAGCCGGACTGATAGACGAACTGAGCCTGGTCGTTTATCCGGGCATTGACGGTTCGGCGGATTCCACCTCTGTCTTTCACTATATCGGCAAGGGAAATCCGTCGCAAAGACAGTCGCTCGAACTGTTGTCAGCACAGACGATGGACAATGGAATCGTTTGGCTGCGGTATAAGTTTCATCGCTGAAAATCGTCCGGAAGTACTGTCAACGGCTTAGATAAGCTAAGGAATAACATATAACCACAAAACATAGATATAATGAGAACAAAGATATTTTGCAACACCATGAAATGATAGAGAAATGAAAACATACAAGTACATCCTGTTCTGCCTTTTCCTGCTCTATTTGATGCCGGCAAGGGCTACTGATACAGCGAAAGATGAAAGCAAGTACATTACCGTCAGTGGTATTGTGAAAGACAAGTCGGACAAGAAAATCTTGTCATACGCCAACGTGTCCATCGCCGGAGGCACGGAATCCACCGTGACCAATGCCGATGGCGAATTTTCATTCAAGGTGAAAGAGCCGGTAGGCAATACCGTCCTCGAAGTGTCGCATTTAGGCTATGCTAACACGCATATCCGGCTGAAAGAAGGCGAAACGAATCTGTCTACGGTCTGGCTCACTCCCTCTACATTGATGCTGGACGAAGTGGTCGTTAGCGGGCGCAATCCCCGCGAGCTGGTGGAGGAAGCCATCCGCAAGATACCGGTCAATTACAGCACGGAAGCCGACCGGCTGACAGGCTTCTATCGGGAAACCTCCCGCAAGCGCAGGCGTTACATCAACATCGCTGAAGCTGTCATCGACCTGCACAAGACGCCTTACACACAAGATGTCAGTCGCGACCGCGTGCGCATCCTCAAAGGCCGCCGTCTGCTTAGTCCGAGGGCAAGCGACACCTTGGCAGTAAAGCTGTTGGGCGGACCCAATGCCTCCATTTATCTGGATGTGGTGAAGAATCCCGACGTGCTGCTCAGTCCCGAGGCCCTTTCGTTCTACGACTTCCACTTTGAAGAGCCGACTGCCATCGACAAGCGTCCGCAATACGTGGTGAGCTTCATGCCCCGCCACAAGCTGCCATACGCCCTCTATTACGGAAAGTTCTACATCGACAAGGAACGCCTGTCCTTCACCCGCGCCGAGTTTTTCCTGGATACAAGCGACCGCACCAAAGCCACGCAAGCTATTCTTCACCGCAAACCCCTCGGCTTGCGCTTCAAACCGGTGGAGGTCGCCTATCAGGTCAATTATACAGACCACAACGGCAAAACTTACCTGAATTATGTCCGTAATGAAATCCGTTTCAAATGTGACTGGCGGCGCAAATTGTTCTCGACCAACTATGCCGTGGTATCCGAAATGGTCGTGACCGACATTGAGCCATCCACGACCAACATTCCCCTCCGCGAAGCTTTCGGGAAGGGACAGATTCTCTCTGATGATGCCTCGTTGTTCTTCGACAAGGACTTTTGGGGAAATTATAACATCATCAAGCCCGATGAGTCGCTGGAGAAAGCGGTAGGGAGATTAAGGAAAAGATAGGCAGTATTCATATCCGGTAATTTTATGGGAACAAGGCAACAGCCTTACTTATCCATCAATGCCCTCTTTCTCTCCTCCAGCAAGTGACTGAAGTTACTATGCAGCCCTCATAATCTGTCAATGCGCATCTTCATTTACAGGTCTATTCATTGGGAAACTTGCATAAATTCATTTTTTCAACCCATTCTTCAGCCATTCCATAGGTATCTTATCCGTAGAATATCCGGCAATAAGAATAGCCTGTGCGTGCATTCCATAATCGCCTGTCTGGACTACCGCCTTACAGCGGTCTCGCAGTTGATAATATTCAGGAATGTAGTTCACTTGTGCAATGTTCTCCTCGCCTAACAATCCTGTCAGAAAAGAATAGTCTTTTTGGTTGACTTGCGGCATGAGGTCGGTAACGATTGCCGCCTCGAAATCCCCTACTTCCACCAGCGTGGAAACAATGTCTTGAAAGCTGGGTGAACCCGTGACGGCTTCCAAATCCAAATATTCCACATCGGGACTCAGAGGGTAAAGAGCCTGTGTGGATGTGCCGCTACCTGCATCGGCAATAAACAACATTTCTCCATGACGTATGCCCGCCACGATTGCCGCCAGCCGGGCATTCAGAATTCTCTTTTTCATGCTCCCTCCGTATAACGTTTCTTGTCTTCTTCCGTAATTTCACGGACAATCCGGCAAGGGTTTCCCACAGCCAATACCCGTGGCGGAATGTCACGGTTCACTACGCTGCCCGCACCAATTACCGCGCCATCGCCTATTGTCACTCCAGGCAGAACACTGACTCCGGCTCCTATCCATACATCATTGCCAACCGTAATGGGACGGGCATACTCCAATCCTCTGTTTCTGCGCTCCGCGTCCAGCGGGTGCCCCGCGGTGTAGAAACCACAGTTTGGCGCGATAAATACGTTGTCGCCAAACCGCACCGGGGCTTCATCCAGAATGACGCAATTCATGTTGGCAAAGAAGTTCTCGCCCACTTCGATGTGATAGCCATAATCGCAGAAGAAAGGAGAGATTATCGTACAATTCCCTTTCACCCGACCCAATATGCGGCGCACCAATACATCCCGCTCTTTAGTTTTCGAGGGACGCAACAGGTTCAGTTCGTAAGTCAGGTCCGCACATGCAGCCCTCTCCGCCAACAGTTCCTTATCATAATTGGCATCATAGAGCTTACCTGCCTTCATTTTCATTTTTTCAGTTTCCATTGATACTTGAACAAATAGGTATAGAATTTAATAAGTTGCCACAAATTTAGAGCAAATTATTGAAAGCATAACTTCTAGGTGTGTAAAATTTGATTTTGTCTCACAGAATTAAGAAAGAGAGTGAAGTTAATCACCCTCTTTCAATGAGCCGTTTGTGAGCCATTTAATTATCATTCTTATATCTTATAATCAGCCACTTATAATAAATTGCATTATACTTGTGATACCTTAGTGAGCCATTTGGGTACATAATAAGTTCCTTTGCCTACTTTTCCCCACATTTCCAGCCAACTATTCATTTGCTGGAGTATGCGGGATACTGTCGGCTTGCTTACTTCTAAAATATTCTGTACATCCGAGTTTGTAACACGTCCTGAGATTATGGTTATTCTTATCCTGTTTCATTCCGGTGGCTTTCGCTGTTTCCAGCATTATCATATGGAGGAGTCTGCAAACATCTGAATTTCATTTTCTCGTAATGCCCCGCAACAATCCATTTGTAATTATATTTTTAGCATTTACCGCTCAATCTCCCTCTTCTGTTCCTTTCCCCATTTTAATAGTAGTAAGTTTAAGTAAGCGCCCTATTTACCCTCCGTTTTTATGAAGACGCCTTCGTAGGGCTATGAAGACGTCTTTGTGAGCCGATGAAGACGTCTTTGTGAGCCGATGAAGACGCCTTCGGAGACCAATGAAGACGCCTTCATCAGAAAACGGTTATTCACCGTCTCCCAAAATTGCCTGCGTGGCTTCTGACATACCCCTCCGCTTCTTTTCAGAAGGCACGTCTCTTTCTCTTTAAAATCACTAAGTTGTATGGATATCCCCACTAAATTTCTACTGCCCCGCTGTGCGGCTATGCCGAAAGCAAGCAATTGTTTGACAAAATAAAACATCGCCATACACTCAAGGAGGTTGGCGATGCGGCAAAGGGTAAGTATGATTGGAAGATTCAGCGTGGAAAAGGTGGAATCAATACAAATTATTTTAGTACAAAACACCCAATTAAAGTTTACTTATAGCCAACTATTTGCGCAATTACTACCGTTTTTACACCGGCATCGGGAAACGCCTCTTGCGCATACTGTGTCATATCCTGATACAGCCAGATTTGGGAACGCATGCCTCCGCTATTGCCTGTACTTCCGGGAAGATTTACGATGAAAGCATCCATCGTCCGAGCAACTTTATTTGTGATGAGATCGATTAAGAAAATCCATTGCTCTGTTGCTGCCACTTGACCTTCTAACGGTATCAGTTTATAGCTATCGGGGAAACATTCATTATCATTCGTTTCTCTCTTTAGCTTACCGTCAGCCAACACAAGATATTCGCAATCCTCATTGAGCATGGCAAATTCTGTAAACTCTTTATTGAAAACAAATTGCTTACACATAAAAAGGGGGCTATTATTTATCAATCTTTTCTCCACTTCATCCTTTTCATCTGCTTCAATAACATAACGCAACTCTACATTCAAACAGCTATAATTGCTCGGCAACAAGTTATCCGGCAGTCCTTCCGAGTCGTGCTTCTCTTTTGAGATAACTTCAAGCAACTTGTATTCCGTCCATGAAGGGTCGCCTCTGCGATAATCCAAATACGTCGTTTCGCTTATTTTTATGTGATATTCATAACCCTCTTCGTAATCGAAATCTTGAATAGAGGAGAACGATTCCCACGATTCCCAGTCTTGGGTATCATTTTTTTTGACGGCATAAACTTCCCTGAAATAATTGTTGCCTCCACTGAATATCATGCCCAATACTTTTCTTGAAGCCACTGTAAGTTCATACTCTTGGTAGTCAGTTATTTTGGCGCCTTCTTCTTCCTCATCGTTTAAGCAGCTTGTGAAACCTGACGCACACAGGAACAGCAAAAACGTTACCACTAAACTTCTCATGATTTTATCCTTCATAATAGTTCTTATTTTCTTAAAGCTCTTCTAATCAGATACAAAAATAGCATGATTTTATAATTCCCAACATTATTCAAACAGAAATTTCTCATTAAAGTTGATCTTATGTTCTGTACCGGTATTGATTTTTAAATCACAGACAAGTGTTTTTAACCGTTTCTATAGCTTTCCCGGCTTTCTTCAAACTGAACCCTTATGAAGTTTATAAAAAGAGATATAGCAGCATTACCCGAGTAAAAAAGAAAAGGCCTTCATTGCTGAAGACCTTTCTTTCCGTGATCCGCTTGGGGCTCGAACCATGCGGTTCACAAGTCTTAAAACCAATATTTTAGCGTATCTCAATCTTTTAGGGGGTACGAATTGGATACTTTTTTGAAAGAACTTTCGGCTTCCCTTGTCGGGATTGTGTCTGCCTTTATCTTCGGTTCAAAGATACCACTTTATTTTCAAATGCGCAAATCATTGAAAATAAATATTCTATGGTTAGTGCAAGGTGCAAGCTATATATAGATATATACTTGCACCTTGCACTAAATTGTTTTCCAAAAGTCTTAAATAAAAAAGCTTTCAATGTCATATATAGTATGGCAATAAAGCCTTACCTTTGTAAAATGATTCAAGAGGACTTCAAATTTTACAAACCTTGCAAGGAGTTACAACCTTACGTCAGGTATTATTGGGTATTCAAAAGTAATCAACCGCTGAATACTCTTACTTTTCCTATTGGTTGTCCTCAAATCATTTTCCACAAACAAACACCGCTCTATATCCCGGAATTGAGAACCGTTCAATCGGAATTTACCGTTAGCGGTCAGGTAAACTATCCTTCCCATTTGTATGCGGATGGGAATGTGGAAATGATTGTGGTCGTGTTCCAACCATACACTCTAAAAGCCTTCTTGAACTTGCCCATATCCTTATTGCACAATCAAGAGGTTTCCGGTTATGACCTTGAAAACAAGAATCTGAAACAATTAGCTGCACAAATCTTTAATTGTGAAGATACGAATTTATGTATCAACTTAATAGAGCAATGGCTGTTATTACAAATAGCAGATATATTGACTTCAAAAACGGCATACAACATCAATAGAATAACCGCTGCAATAAAACGACTATTCGTAATGCCCGCTATCTCTGTTACCGAACTGGCTTCCGTTGCCTGTTTAGGCAAAAAACAGTTTGAACGCCTGTTTAATGAACTGGTAGGTGCGAATCCCAAAGAATATGCAAGGATAGTCCGTTTCCAGAAATCATTGAAATTATTGCAGCATTGCTTGGAAGATACAAATCAGGCTCAGTTTGCATATCAATGTGGTTACGCTGACCAGTCGCATTTTATCCGAGAGTTTAAACAATTCAGCGGCTATACGCCTTTGTCTTTGTTGAATGTATGCAAACCCTATTCCGATTTATTTAACAACCCTGCATAATGTCCCTTTTATTCTATCCATAGTTTAATGATGAGCTTACCTTTGCGCTTATTTAACTTTAAACGATCGATAGAATGAAAGAAGTAAACCCCAAAGAAACGACCCGTGCCTACGCATTCGAGATGTGGATAAATGCGCCCGTGCCCATGCTCACCTTTTTCAAGACCATAGATGTTACTCGTCTAACCCAAATCAGCAAACGGACAAGGCTAAAGTTCAATATGTTGATGTGCTGGTGTATCGGAAAAGCCGCAAACGACATAAAAGAGTTCTATATGCTTCCTGTTGACAAGAAGTTAATGCAATACGACAATCTTGCCGTCTGTACCATTGTAGCCAATCGGGAAGGAGAAGTAAGTTCCTGCGATGTCCCTTTCTCCGATAATTTGCAACAGTTCAATACCGATTACTTGAGACTGACAAAGCAAGTTGCCGAAAGCTGCCAAAACCATGACTTGACGGATAGCATGGTGATTGGTACGTCTGCCCTTGCACAATATGAGATAGACGGGGCAGTAGGCATGTATAGCGGCATATTTAATAATCCGTTTCTGATTTGGGCTAAATACAAACGGCGATTGTGGAAGCGTACATTGACTGTCTCTTTTCAGTTTCACCATACACAAATGGATGGCGCACATGCTTCCCGTTTTTTGGAAAATCTACAAAAAGAAATTGGGAACTTGGAGGTATAATCAAGAACAAATGCTATCTTTGCGGAACTAACAGAAAAAATAGAATTGTTCAACCCGTATGAAATGGCAAGTGTGCATATAGCTGCGCTCAACGGATAGCATTTTAATCAAGCTATTCAGCAACGGACAGGCTTATAACAGGTTTGTCCTTTCTTGTTTTGCCATTATTCCAAATTCATAATTATACGATGTGTCATGCCGCCTTGTGCAGCAGGACTTGTCGCATCATATCAAGTTGAACAATGAACTATACATATAAGAATATTTGGCTCATCAACTTTCCTGTAATGATGAGCATCCTTATCGAACAACTTATCAATATCACCGATGCTATTTTCTTGGGGCATGTAGGAGAAATAGAACTGGGTGCATCCGCCCTTGCCGGGATTTGGTATCTGGCTATCTATATGCTCGGCTTCGGTTTCAGTTTGGGCTTACAAGTCGTTATCGCACGGCGTAACGGCGAACGGCATTATTCCGAAACAGGAAAGACTTTCTTTCAAGGATTGTTTTTCCTGTCGGGACTTGCTGTCTTTTTATGTCTGTTCTCCAAACTGTTTTCCCCGATTCTTCTAAGTAGGCTGATTGCTTCTGCGGAAGTCTATCATGCTGTGATTGATTATTTGGACGGGCGAATTTGGGGACTGTTGTTCTCCTTTCCGTTCCTTGCCTTACGCTCGTTCTTGGTCGGTATTACCCATACAAAAGCCTTGAACATGGCGGCTCTGACAGCCGTATTAGTGAACATCCCAGGCAACTGGCTGCTCATATTCCATTGGGACATGGGGATAGCAGGTGCAGCCATCGCATCATCTTTTGCCGAAGCGTGTTCGTTGGCAGTGCTGGCAATTCATGTTTTACGCAAAATGGATAAACAGCTTTATGGCTTGTCTTGGAGCTTCGACAAAGGTGTATTGCTCCATGTTTGTCGTGTGTCTGTTTGGAGCATGTTCCATTCGTTTATCAGCGTAGCCCCTTGGTTCCTGTTCTTTGTGGCAATAGAACATTTGGGAGAATTGCAACTGGCAGTGGCAAACATTCTCCGAAGCATTTCTACCTTGTTCTTTGTCATTGTCAATTCGTTTGCCGCCACCACAGGTTCGTTGGTAAGCAATCTGATTGGAGCGAACGAAAGAGGACAAGTGTTTCCGCTATGCAGCAGGGTAATCCGATTGGGCTATGCCATCGGCTTGCCGCTGATTGCGCTTGCGTTGGCATTCCATCAGTCTGTTATCGGTATTTATACAGATAATTCGACTATCGTGCAAACCGCATGGTTGCCATTTATGGTCATGTTACTGAACTATGTCTTTGCCTTGCCCGGTTATGTCTATATGAATGCTGTAACGGGAACAGGAGCGACCCGGACGGCTTTCATCTTTCAGGCGACAACCATTGCCGCCTATCTGTTCTACCTGTGGGGATTGAGCCATTGGAATGTGCCACTTGTCGTTTATTGGACGGTGGAATACCTGTTCGTGATTGGGCTTGGGGTGCAGTCTGTTATTTATCTTAAATATAAACACTATTAAAAACTGAATGTCATGATGAAAAAGATATATCCACGTACAGGCGACACGCAGATCGTGTACCTGAATGCAGTTGTGAAAGACCCGTCTATCGAAGTGGGCGACTATACCATCTACAATGATTTCGTGTCCGACCCGTTGCTTTTCGAGCGGAACAATGTGCTTTACCATTATCCTATCAACCATGAGCGGCTGATAATCGGCAAGTTCTGTTCCATTGCCTGCGGTGTGAAATTTCTGTTCAACTGTGCCAACCATACCTTGAAATCCTTATCCACCTATACTTTCCCGCTCTTTTATGAGGATTGGAATTTGGAGAAATCGGACGTGGCAACGGCTTGGGACAACAAAGGCGACATCGTGATAGGCAACGATGTATGGATAGGCTACGAAGCATTGATAATGGCTGGCGTTCACATAGGCAACGGTGCAATCATGGGGCAGTAGATTTTTAGTGGGGATTTGTTTTTCAAATTTAAGGGAATTTCCG
>ENA-UOIW01000452-UOIW01000452.1-human-gut-metagenome-genome-assembly--contig:-P58-NODE-452-length-33868-cov-5.776240_pt1 | contig 33868 bp, 25 predicted proteins | sample MGYA00242334_ERZ723881 | MGnify/ENA metagenome assembly ERZ723881 | reverse complement strand
GCCGCTGCGGATGAGATAGGAAGGGGCTGGCCGCCCCTTCCTGCATCCCCGCAGAAGTGTGATATGCTGAACCTTGCTGCGCAAGGCTTCCGAACCCGCCGCGCATGTCGCCGGGTTCGGATTGCATTTGGAGGGCTTCGGCCCTCCAAGCCTCCCCAATGGGGTTTGTCGACGGTCTGAACAGACGCGCATGCGTCCGTTTTGTGCATGTTCCCAAAGCCCCTGTCCCGGCGCCGTCCAGCAAGGCGCAGCGGGACGCCCGCGACGCCCTCGGCACCGCCATCACCAACATCATCCTGCAGGGCGGCGACGTGGACACCGAGCTGGCCACGGCGGAAGACACCGTGAACTTCACCATGGGCTTCTGATCGTAAAACGGCTTTCTCAAACTGACGGATGCCGCCCCGGCCTTCCGGGGCGGCATTTCTTCCACGCTGGCGACATCCGGTAATGTAGAGGTGATTTTTATGACGAACGCGGTATCCTCGCCCAAAAAACGCCGCCTTTCCATGCACCAGAAGCAGAGCCTTGCCGGCTGGGCCTTCCTGGCGCCCGCCACGCTTCTGATCTTCGTGCTCAGCTTCTACCCCATGTTCAGCGCGCTGCTCACCTCCTTCAAGCGCGGGCGTCCCACCGCGCTGGAGTGGTCCGATCCGCTTATCCGCAACTACCAGTTCATGCTCAGGGACAAGGTTTTCCTTCAGTCTGTCACCAATACGCTGACCTATCTGATCATCCAGGTGCCCATCATGCTGGCGCTGGCGGTGATCTTCGCCTCGCTGCTCAATAACAGGAACCTCAAGCTGCGCGGCCTGTTCCGCACGTGCATCTTCCTGCCCTGCGCCACGGGTCTGGTCGCCTATTCGATGATCTTCCGCACGCTGTTCACCTACGACGGCATGATCAACAACGTGCTCCTGCGCTTCGGCATCATATCCGAGGCGATCAACTGGCTCAACGATCCCGTCTACGCAAAGGCCGTCATCATCATCGGCCTTATCTGGCGGTGGACAGGGTATAACATGGTGTTCTACCTGTCCGCCATGCAAAGCATCGAATACTCGATCTACGAGGCGGCGCGCATCGACGGCGCCAACGGCTTGCAGCAGCTCACGCGCATCACCATACCGCTGCTGCGCCCGATCATACTGGTGACGGCCATCATGTCCACAAACGGCACGCTGCAGCTCTTCGACGAATCCGTCAACCTCACGCGCGGCGGGCCGGGCAACATGACCATCACCATGTCCCACTACATCTATAACACGATGTTCACCAAAAACCCCAACTTCGGCTACGCGGCCGCGATGTCCTTCGTGATTCTGGTCATGGTCGCGGTGCTGGCCGCTATCCAGATGAAAGTGGGTGACAAGCGATGAGGGAAGGCGCCCTTGCCAAATACACCAAGAAAACGCTGATGTACCTGTTTTTGATCCTGGCGTCGCTATTGTCCATCTTCCCGCTGTACTGGAGCTTCATTTCGGCGTTCAACAACACGCAGCAGATACTGGGCGGGCGCATGATCCCCAGCGTCTACCTTGTGCAGAACATCCAGAACCTGTTTGAGCAGCAGGACGTGTTCACCGCGCTGAAAAACTCCTTCGCCACCTCCATCCTGCAGACCGTCGTGGCGCTGGCCGTCAGCTCGATCGCGGGCTACGGCTTTGAGATCTACCACGACAAGGCCAAGGACAGCGTGATGTCCATCCTGATGCTGGCCATGATGGTGCCCTTCGTGGCCGTGCTGGTGCCGCTGTTCCAGATGTTCACGCAGGCCGGGCTCATCAACTCCTGGATCGGCTTCATCCTGCCCAGCATCTCCACGCCGTTCCTCATCATGTACTTCCGCAACAGCGCGCGCAGCTTCCCGCGCGACACGCTGGAGGCGGCGCGCATCGACGGCCTGAACGAGTTCCAGATCTTCGTGCGCATGTTCGTGCCCATGATGCGCCCGACCTATGCGGCGGCCGCCACCATCACCTTCATGAACGCGTGGAACGCCTACCTGTGGCCCAAGGTCGTCATGCAGACGAACGAATCCATCACCATGCCCATGCTCGTTGCCAATCTGATGGGCGGCTACGTCATTGATTTCGGCGTCGTGATGGCCGGCGTAACCATCTGTTCGCTGCCCACGATTGTCATCTTCTTCCTCCTGCAAAAGAGCTTTACCAACGCCGTGGCCGGCGCCGTCAAATAAGAGGAACCCGACGAAGAAAGGAGAGGCCGCGCCGCGCGCGGCATCATGCGACGATGCATTTTGACGAACAGCTTTTGAAAAATCCCGCGTATTTTGCGCAAAACCGTCTGGCAGCCCATTCGGACCATGTGGCCTACGCCAGCATGCAGGAGCTCGCCTCCGGCCAGAGCAGCCTGCGCTACTCGCTGAACGGCCTGTGGAAATTTCATTATGCGCGCAACCCCGGCCAGGTGATTCCCGGCTTTGAAGCCGTCGATTTCGATTGCAGCGATTGGGCGGACATCCCCGTGCCCGCGCACATGCAGATGGAGGGCTACGGCGCGCCGCAATACACCAACGTGCAGTACCCCTGGGACGGATGCCAGGACGTGGAAATCGGCGAAATTCCCGAGCGGTTCAACCCTGTGGGCAGCTATGTGCGGACGTTTTTCCTGCCCGAGGCGATGCGCGGCAAGCGGGTCTTCATCTCCTTTGACGGCGCGGAGAGCTGCGTTGCGCTCTGGCTCAACGGGCAGTATGTGGGCTTCACGTCCGATTCCTTCACCCCGCACGCATTTGAGCTGACGCCGTACCTGTGCGACGGTCTGAACAAGCTGGCCTGCCGCGTCTATCGCTTCAGCGCCGGCAGCTGGCTGGAAGATCAGGACTTCCTGCGCTTTTCCGGCCTCTACCGCGACGTATGGCTCTATGCGGCGTGCGAGGCGCATATCGAGGACGTGCGCATCAAAACGCTTCTGGACGACGACTATACCGACGCCGTGCTCGACGTGCGGCTGCGCATGCTGCTCTCGCCGGCGGCCGCTCCCGGCACGGTGCGCCTGGCGCTGACGGACGGGTCGCGCGTCATCGCCTCGTCCGAGCAGGCCGCGCAGGAGACCGTCAGCTTCCGCCTGCCGGTATCCGCGCCCAAGCTGTGGAGCAGCGAATCGCCGTACCTGTACGACCTGCTCATCACCGCCGCCGACGAGACAGGCGTGGAGCGCGAGGTCGTGCGCGAGCGCGTGGGCTTCCGGCGCTTCGAGCTGCGGGACGGCGTCATGCAGCTCAACGGCAGGCGCATCGTGTTCAAAGGCGTGAACCGTCATGATTTCTGCGCGGAGACGGGGCGCGCGGTGACGCCGGACGTGATTCGGCGCGACCTGCTGACCATGAAACGCAACAACATCAACGCCGTGCGGACCAGCCATTATCCCAACCACAGCGCCCTGTACGCCCTGTGCGACGAGCTGGGGCTGTACGTCATTGACGAAAACAACATGGAAACGCACGGCACATGGGATCCCATCGTGCGCGGACGCAGGCCCCTTTCGTACGCGCTGCCCGGCAATCGCATGGAGTGGCTCCCCATATTGCTCGACCGTGTGACATCCACCTATGAGCGCGACAAGAACCATCCCTGCGTGCTCGTCTGGAGCTGCGGCAACGAATCCTTCGGCGGCGAGGTTATCTATGAGATGAGCGCGCTGTTCCGCCGTCTCGACGACACGCGCCTGGTGCACTACGAGGGCGTCACCAGCGACCGCCGGCGCAATGACTCCACCGACATCGAAAGCCAGATGTACACGCCGGTCACCGAGCTGCGCAGGTTCCTTGCCGAACACCGCAGCCGGCCGTTCATCCTGTGCGAGTACGCGCATGCGATGGGCAACTCGAACGGCGCCATGCACAAATACACCGAATACGCCTATGAAGAGCCCCTGTATCAGGGCGGGTTTATCTGGGACTTCATTGACCAGAGCATTCGCACCAAAGACCGTTACGGTCTGACCACCTACGCCTACGGCGGCGACTTTGACGACCGGCCGACGGACTACAACTTCTGCGGCAACGGCATCGTCTACGGCGACGGCAAAGAAAGTCCAAAAATGCAGGAAGTTCGCTACAATTACCAGAATATTACAGCGAAGGTGGATGCGGACAGGGCGATTGTCACCAACCGCAGCATGTTTACGCCCACCTCCGCCTTTGCGTGCGTTGCGACGCTGGCGCGCGACGGCGTGGAGATCGCGCGGGCCGAGCTGGCAACCGACGTGCCGCCTTCGGAAAGCCGCGAGTACGCGCTGCCCTTCCCGGCGCAGACGCGCGCGGGCGAGTACGCCGTGACGCTCTCCTTCCGCCAGAAGGAGGCGACCCCGTGGGCGCCGTGCGGGCATGAGGTGGCCTTTGCGCAGGGCGTGTACAAGGTGGCCGGCACGGAACGGGCAACAACGCGCCATGCGCCGCTTCGGATTGTGCGCGGCGAGTGCAATACGGGCGTGCAGGGGGAACACTTCCAGGTGCTCTTCGGCGACCTGGCGGGCGGTCTGATCTCCTACCGCTACGGCGGACGCGAGATGCTGCGCGCGGTTCCGCGCCCCAATTTCTGGCGCGCGCCGATTGATAACGACATGGGCAACGGCATGCCCGTCCGCTATGCGCAGTGGAAAATCGCGTCCGTATATGCGTCCACCAAAGCGACCGCGGCGCTGGCGGAGCGCAACGCGCACCCGCAGGCCGTGGAAAACCCGGACGGCTCCGTGTCCCTCTCCTATGTCTACGGCCTGGCCACCACGCCCCCGGCGGAGTGCAGCCTGACCTATACCGTGCATCCCTGCGGACAGGTGACCGTCACGCTCGCTTATGACCCTGTCGAGGGGCTGGGCGACATGCCGGAGTTTGGCGTAATGTTCAAGCTGGACGCCGACTGCAGCTGCATCCGGTACTATGGTCTGGGGCCGGACGAAAACTATGTGGACCGCCACGAAGGCGCCCGGCTTGGCATTTTCCGCACGACGGCGCGGGACAACCTGGCCCATTACCTTGTGCCGCAGGAGTGCGGCAACCGCACCGGCGTGCGCTGGGCGGAGGTCACGGATTTCCGTGGCCGCGGCCTGCGCTTCACCGGCGATGCGATGGAGTTCTCCGCCCTGCCCTACACGCCGCATGAGCTGGAGAACGCCGCGCACGAATACGAGCTGCCCCCGGTTCATTATACGGTCGTCCGCGCATCGCAGATGCAGATGGGCGTCGGCGGCGACAACAGCTGGGGCGCACGCACGCATGAAGAATACCTGTTGGATGTCGGCGGGCGCAAGACGTTCACCTTCAGTTTCCGGGGAATCGTCTGACGCTCCGCCACGGCGGGCTGTGCGTCGTGCAAGCCTTTTACGGGCGGCGCCACAACGGCGCCGCCCGCTTTCTCTGCATCGGAGCATCGAAAAGGAGGAAATTGCCATGATTGTCTGCCGGGACGCCTGCTTTACCCTGCATACCGCGCATACCAGCTATCAGCTTTGCGCCGACGAGCAGGGACGTCTGCTGCACACCTACTACGGCGCACGCCTGCCGGATGACGCGCCCAACCTGCGCCCAACGCGCGCGCCGCACGCCGAGGCGGGCCGCCGGCTCAATCTGCTGCCCTTTGAATGCTCCGCCCCGGGCACGGGCGATTTTCGCACGCCCGCCGTTCTGCCGGAGTATGCGGACGGTTCCCTCTGCGCCGACTTGCAAATGGTCGGCGCGCAGGTGACGCCCGGCAAATACGAGCTGCCCGGCCTGCCCGCCTTTCGCGGCGCGGAGCAGACGCTCTGCGTGACCCTTCGCGACTGCGCGGGGCTCGAGGTGGAATTGCGCTATGCCGTCTTCCCGCAGCACGATGTCATCACGCGCGCGGCCGTGTACCGCAACACGGGCGCAGCGCCGCTTTCGCTGCGCAAGGCGTCCTCGCTCTGCCTGGATTTTGACACCCGGCCGTTGGATATGATAACGCTCCACGGCAAATGGTCGCAGGAGCGCACGCCCGAGCGCGCGCCGCTGCGCTACGGCGTGCAGAGCGTGGGCAGCATGCAGGGCGTCTCCAGCCATGCGCACAACCCGGCCGTCGCCCTGTGCCGGCCGGACGCGGACGAGGAACACGGCGATTGCTGGGGCTTTGCGCTGGTATACAGCGGCAATTTTCTGTGCGAGGCGGAGCGGAGCGAAAGCGGCAACCGGCTGGTCATGGGCATTCATCCCCACCAGTTCTGCTGGACGCTCGCGCCGGGCGAATCGTTCGTTGCGCCGGAAGTCGCCATGGTATACGCAGCCGACGGCCTGGGCGGCATGCGGCGCTGTTTCCACCGCGCGATACGCGCCCACCTGCTCCCCGAGCGCTGGCGGGATATGAACCGTCCGCGCCCCGTGCTCCTCAACAGCTGGGAGGCCTGCTATTTCCGGTTCGACCAGGACCGCCTGCTGGCGCTGGCCGAAGCTGCGGCCCGGGCAGGGATTGATTTGTTTGTGCTGGACGACGGCTGGTTCAAGGGGCGCGACGCGGACAACAGCAGCCTGGGCGACTGGGTGGCGGATGTGCGCAAGCTGCCCGAAGGGCTGGAAGGGCTTTGCCGCCGGCTCCAGGCGCTGGGGCTTGATTTCGGCCTGTGGATAGAGCCCGAAGCCGTCAGCCCGGACAGCGACCTGTTCCGGCTTCATCCGGACTGGGCGCTGCGCGTTCCCGGCCGCACGCCGCTGACGCTGCGCAACCAGTATGTGCTGGATTTTTCCCGGCCGGAAGTCGTGCAGGCCCTGTGGGAGCAGCTCCATAGGCTGCTGTCCTCCTGCCCCATCCGCTATATCAAATGGGACATGAACCGCAAGCTCAGCGACGTATACAGCGCGGCGCTTCCGGCCGACCGCCAGGGGGAAGTGTACCACCGCTATATGCTGGGCGTCTATGCGCTGCAAAAGCAGTTGACCGAGGCATTCCCCGACCTGCTGTTGGAAAACTGCGCGGCCGGCGGCGGACGCTTCGACTGCGGCATGCTCTGTTACAGCCCGCAGATCTGGTGCAGCGACAACACCGACGCGCGCTCGCGCCTGTCGATTCAGTACGGCACCAGCCTGTTTTACCCTCCCTGCACCATGGGGTCGCATTTTTCCATCGTGCCCAACCACTATACCGGCAGAACCGCCTCCGTGGAAGCGCGCATGGCCTGCGCGCTGTTCGGGACGTTCGGCTTTGAGCTGGATTTGACCGGCTACTCGCCGGAAGCGCTGGCGGAGCTGCGCCCCTACATCGACTGGTACCGTGCGCACGGCGCGCTGCTGCGCGGCGGCGACCTGTACTGGCTCCTGCCGCCGGATGCAGCCGGCAGCGGCGCGGCGTGGATGGTGGTCTCGCCCGACCGGGACGAGGCGGCCGTCTTTGCCGTGGGGGACGCGCTGTGCGGCGTGGAGCGCGCCAGCACGCTGCCCTCTCCCCCGCCGCGCCTGCCCCTGCGCGGCCTGTGCGCGCAGTCGGTCTATGAGGATGCGGACGGCGTGCGCTATGCCGGCGCGCAGCTGCTCGCGGCCGGTCTCCCCCTGCCCACGCCCCGCGGCGACGTGCCCGCTTACCTATGCTATCTGCGCCGAACGGCCGACCTGCGGACGACGGCATAGCCTGCTGTCCGCGGCCGGGACACGGCCTCTTGAAAAACTGCCTGCGGGCCGCTCTGTCCGACGGCCTGTGACGTTGCGGCCCGCGGCGCTGTGAGAGGAGGGCGAAGCATGCGCGGCCATTGGGGGAAAGACCTGCCGGCGCTGGGGATGTGGCTGGTGTTTGCGGCCATCGGGACAGCGCTGTGGCTGGCGCTGGGCGACCTGTTTTATCTGTTCAATTTCATCTACATCGGCACGGCCATCGCCGTCGGGCTTCTGCTCTATCGCCGGAAGAGCCGGTATGCACGCCATGTGGTGCAGTGCGCGGTGGGCCTGTACATGTTCGTATACCTGGGCATCCTGTGCCGGGAGAATATGCAAATCGCGGGCTTCTGGTACTATCTGTTCCTGGGCGTATTCGAGGCAGCCACCATTCATTATGCCGTGGCGAAGCTCTTCGGGCCGCTGCTCTTTGGGCGCGGCTGGTGCGGCTATGCGTGCTGGACGGCCATGGTGCTGGATTTTCTCCCGTTCCGCACGCCCGCTGCGCCCCGCAAGCCCTGGGGCTGGATAAAATACCCCGTGTTCTTTGCTTCGCTCGCTTTTGTCGGCGGGCTCTTTCTCTTCCGGGTTCCCAACAAAGCGGACATCCTCTGGTGGGGCTTTCTCGTCGGCAATGGCCTGTACTACGCGGTCGGCATCGCGCTGGCCTATCTGTGCCGGGACAACCGGGCGTTTTGCAAGTATGTCTGTCCCGTCGCCGTGTTTCTCAAGCCCATGAGCTATTGGGCGCGCTTTCGCATCACGCTCGATGCGGACCGGTGCGTTGCCTGCGGGCAATGCAGGAAGGTTTGCCCGATGGACGTGGAGATGCCCAGCAATTCCCGCAAAAAACAAAACGCAACCGAATGTATCCTCTGCATGCGCTGTGTCGACGCCTGCCCCACCCGGGCGTTGAAGCTGTAGCGCAGCCCCCGGCACGCGCCCGGGCGGCCGGCATGGAAGGACAATCGGGATGCAGCAGCCAGCAGCTTGCGCAATGGCCGGGGCTGATCTCGAACTCGGGCGGCTGCTCGTCCTTGCAAATCTGCATGCGGTGCTTGCAGCGCGCGCCGAACCCGCAGCCGTGCGGCGGATGGAGCAAATCGGGCGGCGTGCCGGGGATGGACGTCAGGCGGGATTCCTTGCGGAGGACAGGGACGGCAGGCTCTTGAGCAGCGCGCTGGTATAGGGATGGCGATGCTCATAGAAGATTTCGCGCGCCGTGCCCGTTTCCACGATTTTGCCCGCGTACATGACCGCCATGCGGTCCGCGATGCCCGCCACCACGCCCAGGTCATGCGTGATGAGAATGATGCCCGCGTGAATCTTGGACTTGAGCTCCTTGAGCAGGTCCATAATCTGCGCCTGGATGGTCACGTCCAGCGCCGTGGTCGGCTCGTCCGCGATAAGCAGCTTGGGATCGCACGACAGCGCCATGGCAATCATCGCGCGCTGGCGCATGCCGCCGGAATACTCGTGCGGGTACTGCCGGGCGCGCTCCTCGGGGTTGGGGATGTTCACCTGCCGAAGGCAGCGGATGGCCTCGCGCGCGCCTCCGCCCGGCTGAGCTTTCTGTGCAGCGTGATGGCTTCCACAATCTGCTTGCCCACGGGTGTGGTGGGGTTCAGGCAGGTCATCGGGTCCTGAAAAATCATCGAAACCTCGCGTCCCCGAATTTTCTGCATCTCCTTATCGCTGGCAGCCACGATATCATGCTCGCCCAGGCGAACCGAGCTTCCCGCAATCCGGGCGGGCGGCATGGGATTGAGCTTCATGATGGTCTGCGCCGTCACGGACTTGCCACAGCCCGACTCGCCGACGATGGCCAGCACCTCGCCCGCGTCCACATGCAGGCTGACGCCGCGCACGGCCTTCACCTCGCCCGCATAGGTATCAAAGGATACGTGCAGGTCTTCGATTTCCAACACTCTCTTCGCGTCCATGGCAACCTCCTCAGCTTGGGATCGACCGCGTCGCGCAGGCCGTCGCCAAACATGTTAAACGCCAGCATCGTCAGGCTGATGGCGATGGCAGGGATGAGCAGCTGCGTGGGATAAATCCGGAAGTTCTCGATGCCCAGCTGCGCCAGAGAACCCCACGAGCACATCGGCAGCGGAATGCCCAGGCCCAGATAGCTCAGGTACGCTTCGGAGAAGATGGCGCTCGGGATGGAAAGCGTGACGCGCACAATGACGACGGAGAGCGAATTGGGCAGCAGATGGCGCGCGATGATGCGCGCGGATCGGGCGCCCAACGCTTCTGCGGCGGCGATAAACTCCTGCTGTTTGAGCGCCACCACCTGGCCGCGCACAAGCCGCGCCATGGGAATCCACCCCACCAGCGAGTAGGCGATGATGATGGTCATCATGCCCGGCGGCATAATCATCATCAGCAGAATGACGATAATCAGGTAGGGAATGCCGTTGATGATTTCCAGGATGCGCATCATGATGATATCCACGGTACCGCCGAAGTACCCGGAAATCCCGCCATAGATGCAGCCGAGGACAAAGTCAATCAGCGCGCTGGTCACCGCGATGGTCAGCGACACGCGGCCGCCCATCCATACGCGCGTCCACAGGTCCCGGCCCAGGGTGTCGGTGCCGAAGATGTGCACATGTCCATTCCCGCCCGAGGCCGCGTCGTCGCAGACCGTCATCATCGGCGCGTTGGTATGGCCATAATGCTACTCACGATAGTCAAAGGGCGACACCAGCGGCGCAAATATGGACATCAGCGTCAGCAGGACGATAATGCCGGCGCAGACCAGACCGACCTTGTTGTGGACCAGGCGGCGCAGCGCGTCCTGCATGAACATAATGCTGGGACGGCTGATGGCCTCGCGGTCGTGCGCGCTCCCTCCGATATGGTGAAACCGTTCTTTTGCAATATGTTCCATCCCTCTACTCCTCCAGTTTGACGCGCGGATCGATGAAGCCATACAGCAAGTCGACGACCAGCGTGCACAAAATGAGCAGCGCACCATAGAACACGACCGTTCCGGAGATCATCGTATAATCCAAATCCTTGATGCTGATGACAAAATATTTGCCAAGGCCCGGGATATTGAAGATGCTCTCGATGACGAAAGTGCCGGTCAGCACGGCGGCTACTGTCGGGCCCATGATGGTGACCACGGGCATGATGGCGTTGCGCATGGCGTGACGCCAGAGGATTTTTCTTTGGGAAAGGCCCTTGGCTTTGGCCGTCTTGATGTAATTCTGGCCCAGCACGTCCAGCATGCTGGTGCGCATCAGACGCGAAACCGTCGCCAGGGAACCGAGCCCCAGCGCAAAGGCGGGCAGCAGGGACTGCTTGAACGAGCCCCAGCCTACAATCGGAAAAATATTAACGCCTGTCCATTTGCGCAGCTGCAGGCCCAGGAAATATTGCAATAAAGCGCCCATAATGAAGCTGGGAACGGAAACGCCAATCATGGCGACAAACATCGAAAAGGAGTCCCAGACGCTTCCGCGTTTGATGGCGGCCACGGCGCCCAGCAGCACGCCGGCAATGACGGCAAACAGCAGCGCGCGGATGCCCAGGTCGGCGGACACGAGGAATTTCCATCACCGGCCGGTTATAGGTCAGCGAGACGCCCAAATCCCCGCGCAGACAGTTGCCAATGTAGATGAAAAACTGCTCAATCGGCGACTTGTCCAGGCCGTACTTGGCGTGCATATTGGCCATGGCCGTTTCGGAGATCGCCTTGTCTCCGACGAATGGATCCCCCGGCAGCATGCGCATCATGAAAAACGTCAGCGCAATGAGAACAAACAGCGTCAACACCGCATAAGCCAGGCGCTTGACGATATATCGGAGCAACGATCTCTCCCTTCTCACGCGAGCAAACGGACAGGCCCTCTTCACGGCCCGCTCGTCCATACGATTGATGCGGCACGGACAGACCGTGCCGCATCATGGATTGGGTCAGGGGCAAAAATCAGTCAGCCAGTCTGGTGTAAATCAGGTTGTAGCCCTGGAACGGCATACGGGCATAGCCGCTGACCAGCTTCTCGCTGACGGCATAGTCCTCGTAGCACCAGTAGGTCGGGATGATGGGCAGGTCTTCCTTGAGCATGAACTCCAGCTGCACGAAAATCTGCTCGCGCGCAACCGGGTCAACCTCCTGACGGGCCGCATCCAGCAGCGCGTCGTATTCGGGGTTGGCATAGCCGGTGTGGTTGTTGCCGCCCGTGCTCTCGAACAGGTCGAGGTCGGTCATCGGGTCGTTGTAGTCCGGGCCCCAGCCGCCATGGCAGATGTCAAATTCCTTGGCGTTGCGGCGGGCGCGCCACTCGGTGGTGGTCAGGATTTCAATATCCACTTCCAGGCCGAGGGTCTGGCGCAGCTGCTTCTGCACAACCTTGCTGAACAGCTCGTTCTGCGTGCCTTCTCTGGTCATAATGGACAGCTTCACTTCGCTCGCATCGGAGTAGCCCAGCTCCTCCAGCGCGGCGGCCAGGTATTCCTTGGCCTTCTCGGGATCGGCGTTGGCGCTGTAGAGCGGCTCGCCGCCGTTGGCTTCCACGACGACCTCGGCGAACGTCGGCGCGGCGACGCCGGAAATACCGAAGGAGAACGCGTCGGGGACCTTGTTGTCGTTCTTGAAGACGGTGTCAATGAGCTGCTGGCGGTCGATGGCCGCTTCCACCGCCTTGCGCAGGTTGAGGCTGCGCATGTCGGAGGTCTCCAGGGTATTGACCCAGAAGTAGTAGCTGTAGCCGCCGACATACGCGCTGGGCGTGAAGCCTCTGGCCTCCAGCGCCGCGCGCTGCTCGCCGGTCAGGTTAACGATGTCCATCTCGCCGCCCAGGAAGGCGTAGTACCTCATCTTCACCCAGTTGATCTTCTCCAGGGTGACGTTCTCGGCGTTCCACCAGTTGGGGTTGCGCACCGTGGTGATGGTGTACTCCGGGACCCAGTCGGTCATGTAGAACGGGCCGTTATAGAGCAGGGTTTCGGGGGAGGTGCCGTAATTCTCGGCGCCCACTTCCTCATAGAAGGGCTGATAGATGGGCGTGAGAACCTCGAACTTGAGGTACTGCAGGAGATACGGCAGGTAGTTCTCCAGCTCGATTTCCAGCGTATAGTCGTCCACCGCGCGGAAGCCGACCTGGTCGAGCGTCACTTCCTCGGCGCCCTCGACGCCGGAGAGGTAATCATAGTAGGCCTGCGCGTTCTTGAAGATGGTGGCAAAGTAGTAATACTCCGCCGCATTCGTGGGGTTGAGCAGTTCGGACCAGGCAAAGACAAAGTCGTGCGCCGTCACATCGCCGACGACTTCGCCCGCGGAGTTGACCCACTTGCCGCCCTCGCGGATTTTGAAGGTCCACTTCATGCCGTCCTCGGAAGATTCCCAGGACTCCGCCGCGCCGGCCACCAGGTTATTCTGGGTGTCCAGCTTGACAAGACAGTCCCACACATGGAGGGAGATGGAGAACTCCGTCTTGTAGGTCATTAGAATCGGGTTCATAACGGACATGGTGGAGCACTCGACGCTGATGGCGCCGGCTTCCGAAGTGCCGGGATAATAGCCCAGCCCTGCATTCGGGTTGGTCGCGCCGGACATGTCGATTTCAGACGCAAGAGCCGAGCCGCTCAGCATCATGACACACATCATCGCCATCGCAAACAACCTTACCCATCGACGGTTCTTCATGGATCATCCTCCTTAAAAATAGCATTCTGCAGACGTGGCCGTTTTGCTGCATAGAGCTTATACAGTTGTATGTCCATATCTGTCATGGTATAATGCATTGTAGCATACGGTGTGCTGATTTGCAAGTTCGTTTTTTAGAAATTCAAATATCCGCTTTGCCGTGTTGCTGCTTTGTTTGAAGTGTCGCGATTTGTTTTTGCGGAGATGAACATGATGTCGAATGTTGCTGAGGGATTTGACGTTTGGCTTGCGCAATGGCATGGCGACGTCCTGCGCCTGTGCCTGGCGCTGTCGCTGAATCGCCGGGCGGCCCGGGAGCTGACATTCCAGGCGTTTCTGCGCCTGGGGGCATGCGATGCGGCGGACGACGCCCAGGCGCGCAGGACCGTCATGACCGCCGCGGTGGACGTTTGCGAGGCGTACTATTTTCGCAAAATGCGCAGGCATCCCGGCGCCAAGGCGCTGTGGGAGGCGCTGGATACGCCGGCGGATGATGCGCTGCTTCCCCTATTGCGCCTTCCGTTCCGCCGCCGCGCCGCCGTCTGCCTGCGCTATGGCTGCGGCCTTTCCGTGGCGGATACCGCGCAGGCGCTGCGCATCCGCCCGCCGCGAGCCGAGCGGCTGAGCCGCCTGCCTGACGGCCTGGACATGCAGGTGTTTGCGGCGATGGCCCGTCCCGACGCGCAGGAGCGGGAAGAGCTGAGCGACCGGGTCTATCTGCGCTTTTCCGAGCGCAGCGTCGGCTTTGAAAACCGGTGGCATGCCCTGCGCCTGCGCTTTGACCGGATGGTCCCGTACATCGCGCTGTTCATTCTCGCGCTGTTCCTGGCCGCCGCGCTTTACACCGCTTCCCGCACAGCGTCCGGCTGAAGCCGCCGCCCGCGGCGCGTCCCTTCGCATCGCCCCGGCGGAATCCCCGTTTCCGCCGCGCCGGGGCGTATTGTTATGTCCAAATACGCCTTTTCCCGCGAACGACCGCCGGGCAGGCAGCGGCGCGCTGCCGGAAGTTGTGTGCCGATTGCCTAAGGAATCTGTCCATTTGTCGGCAGGGCCATCCCGTGCCGGCGGCAGGGATTTGCCGCCGCGCGTCGAATAGGATACAATTCGCGCGTTTGTCATACAGTATACGCGCGCCGGTTCCGGCGCATGGGAAAACACGGAGGGCCGATATGGAAAAGGAACGTCTGACATCGGATGCGCTGCTCAGCGCCTTTGATCCGCCTTTGCCGCAGGAAGCGCCTTTGCGCCTGGAGGTCAACCTTCACCTTTCCGCCCAGGGTTCGGAAACGCCGCTGCATGTCGCGCTTCGCGTGGGCATGGAGCGATTGTACGTCGTGCGGAGCCTGCCGTCGTTTCTGCGCGCACTGGAAAAGGGCGAGCCCATCCCCTTCGGAAAGGGCTTTACGCTCGACCCTTCCTCCATGCGCTTTGAAAAGGCGGACCGGCGCATCCTTTCGGTGCTGTCCGAGGTGGAAGCGGCCCAGCGCTCCTGTGAGGTGCAGGGGTTCCGCCTGCCGCAAAACGGCAAGTTCATGGCGCTGTGCCCGCAAACGGCGCTGCGCCTGCTGCGCCTGCTGATGGCGCGCCCTTTCCGGCTGGCCAGCGGAGGCGAGATGCTCTCCTGCGAGCCCATCGCCCGCCAGACGCTGCCCATCACCTGCACGCTGTATGAAAACGGCTGCACGCTGTGCGCGTCTCTCCGGCTTCCGGCCGGCATTGTGCCGGTCACGGCGGACTATGAGTTTGTCCGCCTGGAGCCCAATCTCCTGGCGCAGCTTCCCCCTGTGCAGCGGCGGGCCCTGCGCGCGCTGGCGGCATATGTCGATGCGGCCGGGCATGCGGAAATCGCCTTTTCCCCGCGCGAAACCGAACGGGTCGTGGCGGAGGTCTTGCCGCAGCTGGAGCAGGCGTGTCAGGTTTCGCTCTCCCCCGCGCTCTCCGCCCGCGTGCGGCGCGATCCGCTTTCGGCGCGCGTGTATGTGGACAGGGACCGGGACAGGATTCTGGCGCGCGTCGCGTTCCGCTATGGCGAAGCGGTGGTCGATCCGTTTGCGCCGTCTGACAAGAGCGATGCGGGCGGGGCGCTGCTGGTACGGGACGCCCAGGGCGAATACGCGGTGCTGGAAGCGCTGGCGCACGCCGGATTTCATGTAGGCAACGGGCGCATTTACCTGGCCGGCTCGCAGCGCGTGCTGCGCTTTCTCCAGGAGGGCGTGCAGGCGCTGCAGCGCGTGGCCAGCGTATATGCCTCCGAAGAGTTCCGCCGGATGCGGCCGCGCAGGCCGCAGCTTTCCGGCGCTTTGACCATGGCCGGCGGCGCGCTGCAGCTGACGCTGCTGGACGGCGAGACGCCGCTGGAAGATTTGACCGGGCTGATGCGCGCGCTGCGCGACCGGAAGCGGTATTTCCGCCTCAGGGACGGCGGTTTTCTGGACCTGACGGGCCTGGAAGGCTGGGAAGAGGTGGCGGGCCTGCTCGGCGACGCGGGCGAAAGCGACGCGCCGGCCGCCGATTCCGCGCGGGCGGAGGCCGCCGCTCTGTCCGCCGCCATGCCCCTGCAGGCATACCGGGCCGCCTATCTGGTCTCGCTGCTGGAGCAGAGCGGCCTGCCGGTGCGCGTTGACGAAAGCGCGCGCCAGGTGGCGGATGCGCTGCATTGCCCCGGCGAACCCTGCCCCGCGCCGCTCGACCGGGTTTTGCGCCCTTATCAGCTGCGCGGGTTCGCCTGGCTGCAGGCCCTCTATCGCCTGAGCATGGGCGGCGTGCTGGCCGACGATATGGGGCTGGGCAAAACGCTCCAGGTCATCGCCGCGATGCTCTGGGCCAAGCGGCGCGACGGCGCCGCGCCCTCGCTGGTGGTGGCGCCGACGTCGCTGGTGTATAACTGGCAGGCGGAGCTGGCCAACTTTGCCCCGGAGCTTTCCGTGGCGGTCATAGAGGGCGGGCAGCAGGCGCGGACGGCGCGCTGGACGGCGCTGAAGAACGCGCCGGACGTGGATGTGATTATTACCTCGTATCCCCTGCTGCGCCGGGATGTCCAGCTGATGGCGGGCCTGTCGTTCCGCTTTGCGGTGCTGGACGAGGCGCAGCATATCAAAAACCCGCAGTCCCTGGCCGCCCTGGCGGCGGGCCGCCTCAGCGCGCGCACGCGCCTGGCGCTGACGGGAACGCCCATGGAGAACAACCCGGGCGAGCTGTGGTCCATCTTCCATTTCGTCCTGCCCGGTTATCTGACGACCCTGCCGCAGTTCCTCCGCCGCCACGGCGACGGCAGCGGCGCAGACGCGCTGCGCCGGCAGATTCGTCCTTTCCTGCTGCGCCGTCTGAAGGCCGACGTGCTGCCGGAGCTGCCGGAAAAAATCGAATACCGCGTGCTGGCGGACATGCCGCCCGAGCAGCGGCGCGTCTACGCAGCCGCAGCGCTGCGCCTGCGCGAGCGGGTAGAGCGGGTGCTGAACGAAAAAGGCATCGGCCATGGGCGCATGGAAGTGCTCAGCGCCATCACGCAGCTTCGCCAGATTTGCTGCCATCCTTCGCTGGTGCTGGAGGGCTACACCGGCTCCAGCGGCAAGCTCGACGCGATGATGGAAGTCCTTTCCGGCGCGCTGCTCAGCGGCCGCCGGCTGCTGCTGTTTTCCCAGTTCACCTCCATGCTCGCCATCCTGCGGCGCGTCCTGGAAGCCGGCGGTGTGCGCACGCTGTATCTGGACGGCAAAACGCCCACCGGGCAGCGCCTGGAGCTTGTCAACCGCTTTAACGCGGGCGAGGGCCAGGTTTTCCTGATTTCCCTGAAAGCCGGCGGCGCGGGGCTGAATCTGACCGGCGCGGATACGGTCGTTCATTACGATCCCTGGTGGAATCCCGCGGCGGAAGACCAGGCGACCGACCGTGTGCACCGCATCGGCCAGGAGCGGTCGGTGCAGGTCATTCGCCTGATTACGCGCGGCACCATTGAGGAGCAGGTAGCGCGCCTCTCCGAGCGCAAGCGCGCGCTGTTCGACGCGGTGGTCACGGCGGGCGAAATGATGCCGTCCGATTTGACGCGCGAGGAAATCATGGGCCTGTTCGCGTAGCGCCGTCTGTGCAGACGGCCTGCGGGAGAGGCGGCGTTTTCCTTCTGCGCCCAGGCGACAAATTGCGCGCCGGCCGGCGCGCGTCGCGCCCCTTCCGCGTTTTGTCGTAATATGGTATAAACTCATGACAATTCGCTGCATTTTCCGTTATCTTTTGTCCTGTTTCTTCCTCCCGCCTCGCTCGACACCCTACACAAACCATCCTATAATATAAATGTTGCCAATCACAATACGACAAGGAAGGATCTCTATGAAGAAGTATCTTGCGCTGTTCCTCGTGCTTGTACTGAGCCTGTCCGTCACCGCTGCCCTGGCAGAGGAAACGATTCAGATGGACAAGCTGACCTTCCAGTTCGTGCCCTCCAAGGACGCGGACGTCATTATCACCGGCACGCAGAATCTGCCCGAACTGGTGCAGGCCGAAATGCTCAAACACGGCTATGAAATCGGCGAAGTGGAAATCTCCGTCGGCACCAACTACAATGCGACCGGCGAGGCCATGGCGGCCGGTTCCATCGACGTCGGCTGGCTGCCCGGCGGCACCTACGCGCTGTACAGCGACGAAGTGGACGTCATTTTGACCGCCACCCGCGACGGCCTGAGCAACGACAGCGAAGATCCCCGCACGTGGAACGGCGACGAAAACAAAACCCTGCCCACCGACGAGCAGGTCACCTTCTATCGCTCGCTGGTCTACGCCGGCCCCTCCGAGTATGGCCGCGTGCTGGCCGCCAAGGTCAACGCCGGCGAGGCGCTGACGTGGGAAGACCTGGATGCCGCCACCTGGGCCGTGGGCGCCACGTCCTCTTCCGCGGGCTACATCTATCCGACCCTCTGGCTCATGGAGAATTATGACGGCCACAAGGTTTCCGATTTGAGCAAGACCGTGCAGCTGGGCTATGCGGACGCCTTTGCGCAGGCTGCCGCCGAGCAAATCGACATCGTCGTCTGCTACGCCGACGGCCGCCGCGACTATGAGGCCGCCTGGAACCTCCCGACCGACTCGGCCGACGAGACCGGCAAGGCCGGCATGGGCCGCGAAGATTCCATCTGGAACGAAATGACCGTCATCGGCGTAACCGACGGCATCTACAACGACACCGTCGCCGTGACCAAAGCCAATCCCGACATCTACAACCCCGAGTTCATCGCCGCGCTGCAGCAGTCCCTGATTGATATCATCAATACCGAAGAAGGCAAGGCCATCTTCTCGGTGTACAGCCACACCGGCTATGCTATCGGCGAGGACAGCGACTATGACGCCGCCCGCGCCGCGCTGGCCGTCGTGCAGTAAGCCAGGACACCCAGGCGACCCCATCCGGGGTCGCCTCCGCTTGTCGAAACCCCGACAGGCTACAGAGGCCGAAAAGCCCGCCAGACAGGAAAGCAGGCCTGCCGGCACAGACGTTCGGACATCCGTAAGAAACCGCGGCTTGCCGGCGCGGCCCGCGCTCAGGGACATTGCTTCCGCGGCCGCATTGTCAGCCGGCGCTTGCTTTTGCGGACGTATGTCAGCGCTCTGAGGCGGCCCCTCTGCGGGGTCGCCTTCCGTTTTGCGATTCCTTCCGCCCTGTCTCGCGCGGGCCGGCGACGGAAATCCGGCTATCAAGCGGCGCAAAGGCCGAAAAAAGGGGACATTGCATTGATAGAGTTCAAACATGTAAGCAAAACCTATCCCAACGGCGTCAAGGGCCTTGAGGATGTCAATCTGACCATTGACCAGGGCGAATTTGTCGCCATTATCGGCCTGTCGGGCGCAGGCAAATCCACGTTGATCCGCACCATCAACCGCATGATTGACATCACGGACGGGCAGCTGACCGTCGACGGCGTGGACGTAATGACGTTGCACGGCAAGTCCCTGCGCCGTTTTCGCCGGAAAATCGGCATGATTTTTCAATCCTTCAACCTGGTCACCCGTTCTACCGCCATCAAGAACGTGCTGACCTCCATGGTGCCCGACATGAACTTCTTCAGCGTGCTGCTGGGCCTGTTTACGAAAAAGCAGAAAATGCAGGCGCTGGAAGTGCTGGACAAGGTCGGCATTCTGGACAAGGCCTACACCCGCTGCGACCAGCTGTCCGGCGGCCAGCAGCAGCGCGTCGCGCTGGCGCGCACGCTCAATCAGTCCCCGACCATCATTCTGGCGGACGAACCCGTCGCGGCGCTCGACCCGGTCACCGCGCATCAGGTGATGAACGATTTCAAGCGCATCAACGAGGAAATGAACATTTCCATCCTTATCAATATTCACCACGTGGATTTGGCGCTGAAATATGCCACGCGCGTCATCGGTATCCGCGCCGGCCGTATTGTCTTCGACGGCCCCACCGCCTCCGTCACGCAGGAGCTTCTGGACGAAGTATACAACGGCGCGCCTGTCCCCAAGGCTGGGGAGTGAGGAGGCGCCGCATGAAAAAGAAAACCAGCATGGAATACCGCGTGCCGCTGTTTGACCGGATATTTCCGCCGCAGGTCATCACCCTGCCCAACGGACAGCGCGTATCACGCCCCCGTTCGCGCATGCCGCTGATTGTGGCTGTTCTGGCCGGCGTGATTTCGGATTCGGTATTCCTGACGGAGTTTGACCTGAAAATCGTTTTTGAGCGCGGTTACCAGTTGACGGCCATTCTCAAGCAAATCTTCTATCCGGATATCCTGCATTTTGACCCGCAGCCGGGCGAAACGGTTTTCCAAACCATCGCCAACACCGTCGCCAACTCGTATGCCCCCACGGTGCTGCGGCCGCTGCTGGATACGATTAAGATGTCGCTGCTGGGTTCTGTTCTGGGCGCGACGCTGGCGCTCCCCTTTTCGGTGCTCGCCTCCACCAACATCAACCGCAACGGCGTCGTCGTTTCCATCCTGCGCTTCCTGCTCAATATCGTCCGCACGTTGCCGACGCTGGTCATCGCGAAATTCGCGGCCCTGATTTTCGGCCTCGGCACGTTTGCCGGCACCGTCGCCATCACCATTTTCACTTTCGGCGTGGTGTCCAAGATGATGTACGAATCCATCGAAACCATCGACATGGGCGCGTTCGAGGCCATGGAGGCGGCGGGCGCAAACAAGTTCCAGGCCTTCTGGTCCGCCTTTTTCCCGCAGATTTTGCCCACATACCTGTCCGATACGCTCTACAGCCTGGAAATGAACATCCGTGCGGCGGCGATTCTGGGCTATGTCGGCGCAGGCGGATTGGGCCTGCTGATTGACGAGCGGATTGGCTGGCGGGATTACCACGGCCTGGGCACGGCGCTGCTGCTGCTGTTCATCGTGGTGTTGATTATCGAAAACACGAGTCAATACCTGCGCAAGAAGCTGAGCTGAGGAGGGGTCGAGCATGAAAAAAGAGAAGAAAAGCGCCCTGGCCGACCGCCCTCTGACCATACAGGAGGCGTATGAATCGCGCCCCAGGCTCTGGTGGGTCTATACGCTGATTGTGCTAATCGTCGTCGCGCTGCTGGGCTGGTCCGGCACGAGCATCGAATTTGACGGCCTGGCCGCCAAGGGCATCGAAGTGGCCAAGGGCGTCGGCTGGGGTCTGATTCACCCGGACACGGACCTGCTCTTTGATTTGAGCGACCAGGGCGTTCTTTATCAGATTCTGCAAACCGTGGCCATCGCGGTGCTGGGCACCATCATCGGCGGTGTTCTGGCCATCCCCTTCAGTTTCCTGGCCTGCGACAAAATCGTGCCGAAATGGCTGGCGTTTGTTTTCCGGGCCGTGATTCTGCTCATCCGCACCATCCCCAGCCTGGTCTGGGCGCTGGTCTGGATTCGTGTCACGGGCCCCAACGCATTCTGCGGCGTGCTGACCCAATCCGTCTGTTCCATCGGCATGATCAGCAAAATGTATATCAACGCCATTGAGGATTTGGACACGCGCATTCTGGAATCCCTGGATGCCAGCGGCTGTACGAGCTTTCAGAAAATCCGGTACGGCATTCTGCCCCAAATTATTCCCAACTTTATCTCCACCATCATCTACCGCTTTGACATCAACGTCAAGGACGCCACCACGCTGGGCATCGTTGGCGCTGGCGGCATCGGCGCTCCGCTCATCCAGTGCATCAGCTCCAGCCGGTGGAGCATGGTCGGCGCCTATCTGTGCGGCATGATTGTGCTTATGCTGGTCATTGAGTTCTTCTCCACCCGCATCCGCCGCAGGCTGGCGCACGGGGGCCATGCATGATGAAATCGCTTCGTCTGCTCTACACGTCCGACACCCATGGCTATCTCTACCCCACCGACTATGCCGGCGGCGCGGAGAAGGCCATGGGCCTTTTCAATCTGGCCGCGGCGTTCGACCGCGACGAGCATACGCTGCTGCTGGATGGCGGCGACACCATTCAGGGCTCGCCCTTTACCAACTTTACGCACAGGCTGCCCCTGCGCCCCCATCCCATCGCCCAGGCCATGAACCAAATCGGATACGACTATGTGACGCTGGGCAATCATGATTTTAACTATGGCATAGCGCATCTGGAAGCGTATCTGTGCGATTTGCGGGCCGTCTGCCTGTGCGCCAACATCTACGACCGCCGGCGCCGCCTCCCGATTCGCCCCTGGGCGGTGCATACGCTGCCGAACGGCCTGCGCGTAGGGCTGACCGGCGTTTGCACGCATTATGTAACCCGCTGGGAGCGGCCGGAAACGCTGGCGGAGCTGCATATTGAACCGCCTCTTCCCGCGGCCCGGCGCGCGCTTGAGGCCATGCGGGGGCAGGCGGATGTGACGGTGTGCCTGTACCATGGCGGGTTTGAACGGGACCTGCAAACCGGCGCGCTGTTGACACAGAGCGCGGAAAACCAGGCCTGGCAGCTATGTCAGGAGCTGGGGTTTGACGTGGTATTGACCGGACATCAGCACATGGCCGTGCCCTGCGCGCGCATCGGCAAGTCCGTCGCGGTGCAGCCCGCCTATCGCGCCGTGCACTATGCGCAGGTCGATGTGCAGCTCGGGGAACAGGGGCTGCGCGCCGAGGCGCGTCTTTGCCCGCCCGCTCCCCTGCCGGCGGCCGGGCCGGCCGCGCTGCTCGCCCCGCTGCAAGCGCGCGTGGAAGCCTGGCTGGATACGCCCAAGGGCCATTTGGATCGCCCGCTGCCGGCGGAGGCGCACCTGAAGATGGCGTCGGAAGGAAGCCTGCTGGCCAACCTTATCAACCTGATTCAGCAGGAGGCGTCCGGCGCACAGATTTCCGCCACGTCCATGGGCAACGAAATCAAGGGCATGAATCAGGAGGTCACCATCCGCGACGTGGTCGCCTCCTACATCTACAGCAACACGCTGGTCGTGCTGGAGATGACGGGCGAGCAGCTGCGCCGCTATGTCGAGCGGACCGCCGCCTATTTTGCGCTGGACGAATGCGGCCGCCTGGCCGTCAGCGACGCGTTTCTGCGGCCCAAAGTGGAGCATTACAATTATGACTATTTCTGGGGCATGGACTACGCCATCGACGTGCGCAGGCCGGTCGGCAGCCGCGTCGTGTCGATGCGTCTGGACGGACGGGACATTGACGATGCGCAGCGTCTGACGGTCTGCGTCAACAATTACCGTGCCAGCGGCACCGGCGGATACGATGTGATACGGGAAGCACGGGTGCTGCGGGAAATCCAGCAGGACGTCAGCGAGCTGATCATCGCCTACATCGAATCGCATCCGCACATCACCGTGCCCACGCACCGGCCTTTGACCCTGCTGCACTGAAAGACGCGGCGGCCGGCCATGCGGCCGCACAGCGCGCCCGCCTTCTCTCTGCACCGGCGTGCGGCCCGTTGCCGGCGGAGGAAGGCGGGCGATTTCGCGCAACGCCTCCCGCGCAGCGCGCGCGGCTGGGCGGAAAGAATGCCCTTATGTCCGGCGCGCGCCGCCGGGCGCGTCGTTTGCCGGGTGTTCCCTTTTCATCCAATCATGGTACAGCGGAAAGGCGGCCGCCGGGAAGAGCATGCCCGTCAAGAGCCCCAGCTTCATGCACAGCTGCTCCGGCGCCAACGCCAGACGCTCCGCCAGGGCGGCGACCGCTGTGCTCTGCAAAGCCGCGTCGGTGACCAGGCCGACCAGCTGCGAACCGATGGACGCGCCCAGGTCGCCGCCCGCGGCCATCATCGCATAGATAAACACGCCCCCGGCCGGAAAGCGCGCCGCGGCGACCATCAGGCTGCCGGGCCAGAGCATGGACGTGCACAGGCCCGTCAGCGCGCAGGCCATCAGCCCGACGACGGGCACGGGCGACAGGGCGGCCGTCAGATAACACAGCGCGGCGCCGACCGCGCCGACAAACAACACGCGCGCCGCATGGCGGCCGCGCTTTGCATACAGCGTCCGCCCCAACCCCAGCATCGCCGCAAACAGCGCGACGCCGAAAACGTCCCCCCATATCTTTTCCATGCCCAGCGCCTGTTCCAGATAGCTCGAGCTCCACTGGGACATCGCGCATTCCGACGCACCGCCCAGAAAAATGGCCAGCACGCACAGCCAGACGCCCCGGTCCCGCAGCATCCGCACCGCGCCGGAGGCGCGTTCGGGCGTTCTGATGGCAGGCACCTCCGCGCGCGAAAACAGCACGGCCGACATGGCCGGCGCCAGCACGCACACAAGCGCCAGATACTGCCAATGCGTATTGCCAAACGCGAACAGGAACAGCGTCGCAAACAGGATAAAGCCCACGACGCCCCAGGCGTACACGGAGTGCAGTTTGCTGACCTCGCGGTCCGGGTTTTCGGACGGAATGGCCGCGATGACGGGGCTGATCAGCACCTCGGTCAGGCCGCCCGACGCCGCAAACAGCACCGTGCCCAGCACCAGGCCCGCGTACACCGCCTGCGGGAACAGAAAGGGCCAGATTCCGTAGACCATCAGCCCCACCGCCGCGCAGACAGGCGTAAAGCGCACGGTCCTGGAGATGGGAAAGCGATGGGAAAAAAAGGAAAAAACGATATCTACGCCCAGCTGGGTGACGAAATTGACCAGCACGAGAAAACCCAGCATGGAATAAGAAATGCCGTACTGCGTCCGAAACGTCAGAAACAGCACGGGCGACAGATGCCCTATGACGGACATGGTGATGTTCGTGGTATAGCAGGCCCATTTCAGCCTGCGCCAGGAAACGTGCATCCGGGGGCTTCCCCTTTCCATAGCTTCCGGGCACGGCGCCGCCGCGCAGCCGAGGGACGCCGCAAAGTGCCGGCCGCTTCTTTTTGCCGGAGCGGCCGGGAGAAGCCGGCGCGGCTGTGCCCGCCGAAAGGCAGCACCCGCCTTGCCGACGCCTCCCAAACCGTCGCTCCGCCGTGCTCTGCGTTATCTGCCCAGCACGCGCAGGGCTTCCTCCACCGCATGCTCTGCCGTAAAGCCAAACATCGGGAACAAATCCTTGTACTTGCCCGACACGCCAAAGGTGTCCATGCCAATCACCGCGCCGTCCAGGCCGACATACCGGTACCACGGCTGCTTCACGCCGGCTTCCATGGCCACGCGCGCGCGCACCGCGCCGGGCAGCACGGACTCCTTGTATGCCTCGCTCTGTTCCTCAAACAGCTCCATGCAGGGCATGGAGACCACCCGGGCGTCCACGCCGCGCTCCCACAGCATCTCCTGCGCCTTCATCATCGGCTCCACCTCCGAGCCGCTCGCCAGCAGCAGCACCTCCGGCGCGCCCTTGCTGTCCGAAAGCACATACCCTCCGCGCAGCGCCGCCTTGCCGCTGTGCGCATACAGCGGCAAATCCTGGCGCGTGGCCACAATGCAGGTAGGCCGTCCGTCCGTCATGGCCACCGCCCATGCGGCCGCCGTTTCACGCCCGTCCGCGGGCCGATACACCAGCAGGCCGGGCACGGCGCGCAGGCCGGCCAACTGCTCCACCGGCTGATGCGTGGGTCCGTCCTCGCCCACGCCAATAGAATCATGCGTGAGGATATAGATGATCGGCAGGCGCATCATGGCCGACAGGCGCATGGCGTTTTTCATGTAGTCGCTGAAGACAAAGAACGTCGCGCAATACGGCCGCAGGCCGCCATGCAGCGCCATGCCGTTGACTATCGCGCTCATGGCATGTTCGCGGATGCCGAAATGGAGGTTGGCGCCGGTACGGTCCTCCGCGGAAAAATCTCCGCGCCCTTTCATCACGGACTTGTTGGAAGGGGCGAGATCCGCCGAGCCGCCGATAAGGTTGGGCACGCGCTGGGCCAAGCGGTTCAGCACCTCTCCGGAGCTGTTGCGCGTGGCGGCGCCGCCTTCAAATTTCCAGAGCGTCTCGTCGGCGATGGGATCAAAGGGCAGCTTGTCGTCGAACCACACGTCCCATTCCCCGGCAAGCTCCGGATACGCCTGCGCATAGCGCGCAAACAGGTCCTTCCATGCCGCCTCCGCTTTCGCGCCGCGGGCGGCGACCTGTGCCGTGTGCGCGTAGACCTCGGGCAGCACGACGAAAGCGCCCTCCGGCATGTCCAGCCGGCGTTTGGCGGCCGCCAGGTTCTCCGCGCCGAGCGGTTCGCCATGCGCGCTCGCCTTGCCTTCCTTGGCGGGGCAGCCGTAGCCGATGGTGGTCGGGACAATCAGCAGTGAGGGCCGTTCGTCCTGCTTGGCCTGCTCCAGGGCGGCCGTAATCTCGTCCGGGTCGTTCCCGTCCGACACCCGCAGCACCTGCCACCCGTACGCCTCAAACCGCTTGCCCACATCCTCGCGGAAGGCCAGGTCCGTGGCGCCTTCAATGGTAATGCGATTGGAATCATACAGCACAATCAGCTTGCCCAGCTTGAGCGTTCCCGCCAGGGACGCGGCTTCCGCGGCGATGCCCTCCATCATGCAGCCGTCGCCGCACATGGCGTAGGTATAATGGTCCACGACAGGAAACCCCGGCCGGTTGAACTTTGCCGCCAGATAGCTTTCGGCCAGCGCAAATCCGACCGCGTTCGCGATGCCCTGCCCCAGGGGCCCCGTCGTGGTTTCCACGCCCACGGTGTGGCCGTACTCGGGATGGCCCGGGGTTTTGCTGCCGACCTGGCGGAAATGCCGGAGGTCGTCGAGCGTCAGGTCAAACCCGTACAGGTGCAGCAGGGAATACAGCATTGCCGAGGCATGGCCGCTGGAGAGCACATACCGGTCGCGGTTGGCCCATTGGGGATTCGCCGGGTTATACGTCATCACCCGGTCCCAAAGCGCAAACGCCTGCGGGGCCGCGCCCATGGGCATGCCGGGATGGCCGGAATTGGCCGCCTGTACCTGCTCTGCGGAAAGAATGCGGAGGGTGTTGATGATTTTGGCGTCGTTATGAGTCATGCGTTGGATTCTCCTTCCTGGTTTTCTGTCAATCGCGCGTCCAGCGCGGAAATATCCAAAGCGCTCTGCCCGCCGAGCATTTCGCGCAGCGCCCGCAGCATGGCGGCAACGCCGCCGCAGCGGTCGGACTCCGCATTGAGCACCAGCAGCGGGTCATGCACGGACAGGCGCAGCAGGCACCATTCGGACTTGGCGCCGCACAGCACGCGCACGCCCTCGCGGTTGCCGCTGTCCACGGCCCAGCCCTCGCGCGCCGCTGCCGCCTGCTCCACATGCGCAAGGATTGCCTCGCCGGCTGCCCGGAAATCGGCGGCCCGGAGGGTCATGCGCACTTCGGCCGCCTCCCGGGGCTCGGCGAGCGATGCAATCAGGCTGCACAGCGTCGTTCCGGCGCGCTTGCAGCGCACGGCCTCGACAATCAGCCGCGTGGCCAGGTACATCCCGTCGTCCAGAAAATGGTTCTCGCGCAGCGCCGCATGGCCGCTGGTTTCTATGGCCAGCGGGCAGTCAGTCCCTTCCCCGCACAGCCTGCGGGCTTCGTCGATGACGTTCTTGTAGCCGCGCTTGAAGCGATGCAGCGTGCCGCCATGGGCGCTGAGAAAGTCGTCCAGCCCGGCAGAGACGACCGAATCCGTGACAATGGTCGCGCCCGGGCTTTCCCGGAGCAGAACGGCGGAGATGAGCGCAATGAGCCGGTTGCGGTTGATGGCGCGCCCTTCGCCGTCCACGAGCGCCGCACGGTCACAGTCGGCGTCAAAAATCACGCCCAAATCCGCGCCCGCAGAGCGCACCGCGGCGCAGAGCGATTCCATCGCATGGGCGTCCTCCGGATTGGGAATATGGTTGGGAAAACGGCCGTCAGGCTCGAGGAACTGGCTTCCGTCCACGCAGGCGCCCAGGGTTTTGAGCATGCGGGCATAGAATCCTCCCGCGCCGTTGCCTGCGTCGACGACCACGTGCAGGCCTTCGAGCGGCGCGTCCCCCGCATCGTCCAGCGCCGTGCGCACATACTGCGACAGGAACGCTGTATAATCGTCCAGAAACGCCATCTCGGTCGGCGGCTGTTCGCTGCCGTCGGGGCGCAGAAAGCTGGCCGCTTCCAGCAGGGTAAGGATATCGCCGCTTTCCAGGCCGCCCTCCGCCGTGAAGAATTTATAGCCGTTGCGCTGCCAGGGCAAATGGCTGGCCGTTACCATCACGGCGCCGTCGCACTGCGCCAGAACCGTGGTCATAAACATGGCGGGCGTCGTGCACAGCCCGCAGTGCATCACTTCCGCGCGCTCAAACGACAATCCCCGCATCATGGCCGCTTCCAGCGCCTCGCCGGTCACGCGCGAATCCCGGCCCACGGCGATGCGCACAACCGCCTTGCCCGTGCGCGCGCCCAGCCAGCGGGCAAACGCCCGGCCGACCGAAACGCCGACGTCCTCCGTAAGCTCCGCCTGCGCATTCTCCTCCGCCACCGCGACGCCGCGGATGTCGCTTCCGCTTTTCAGCCGCTTCCAACGTTCCGTCATAGCTTCGTCTCCTTTCCCGTGCGCACCATGCACTCCCGCAGCAGCGCGTAAAACGGCGCAAGCGTCCGAAAGCCCGAGGCGATATCGTCCGCCAGCGCCGGAGAAAACAGGCGTTCAAAGTCCGTTACATGGTGTTCGGCATACACAGTCTTCTTCCTGTACAGCTCGGCCAGCGGCGCGCACAGGCCCGGCGGCGGGGCATGCTGTCGCTGGTAGGCAGGGCCCATCAGCGAAAACTCCGCGGCAAAGGCCGGGTCGGTCACAATGCGCTCCACGCGCCTGCTCTGCGTGACGATGCGGGCGCGCAGGTTTTGCATAAACTCCGCCTGCATATGGTAGTATCCGCAGCCCCAGTTCGCCTCATCCGCCGACACGTCAAAATAGAAACCGCAGGTCTCCTCCCGGGATTCGCCCGGATGGCGGAAGCCTATCCACATGTATTCCCGATAGGGCGTCTTGTCCCGACGAAAGCGCAAATCCCGATAAATCCGCGAGACCGCCCGCTGCGGCCGAACATCCACATCGGGATCAATTTCCCGCACCACCGGCGCCAGCGCTTCGGCCAGCTCCAACAGCGGGCGACGGACAAAGCGCTCGTATATCGCGCGGTTTTCCTCAAAAAAAGCGCGGTTGTTGTTAAAGCGAAGCGCTGCAAAAAAAGCAAGCATCTCTCGTGGCAAACCGGTAAACAAATTTCCTCCTTGCACATACGCGCGCAGGACGGCCGAAGCCATCCTGCGTGCATGTTATGCAGACTGAGCGCCCGGCTTACTTGCGGCGCAACCGCCGCGTGCCGTCGTCCGCTCCGCCTTCTTCGTCGTCGTCATAGAATCCTGACAAATCCGTCTTGCGCGCTCTGGAAGAGCGCTGCCTGCGCGCAAAAGCCTCCGGGTCTTCGGCCGTCTCTTGCACAGACGGCTGATTCTGGCGGCCCGGCCGGACGGAAGCCGTTCGCCGGGAAAGCCGGTACATACCGGTGCTGCCGGAAAGCAGCGCCGCGTCTTCCTCGGACATCGTTTCCTTCTCCGGCTGCGGAGCGGGCGCGGGCGTTTCGGGCTGGCTCTGCCGTGTTTCCGCCTCGCGGACGCGCTCCAGGAAGTCGCTCTTATACACTTCCGTCTTTTCAAACGTCTCGGACGGTTCCTGCGACAGCTCGGGAGGCCGCCGGAACGGGGACACGTCCACATCCTCTGCCGGCTGCGCCTTTCGCCTGGGTTCAACGTCATGGATGCGCATCTGCGGCGCCGTGTCCGTCATATCGACATCATAGTCGTCATAGGCGGCGTAGCCTCTGCGGGGCGCGTTGCTTCCGCGCTCCTCCTCATACATCGGCACGTCATCCTGCGCCTGCTCGTCCTCGTCCGGCCCGTAAGAGGGCATGATTTCCTTGCGCCGGGGCGCCTGGGGCTCGCGCTTGGCCGGCGGGGCGCGCTTGGGCGCGCGGGCGTAATCGCGATGCTGGCTGCGCTGGATGCTGTCGATGACCACATTGCCTCCCCGGCGGCTTCCGCCCATGGGCGGCGGCGCGCCGCGCCTGCGGTCCAGCACGAAGAGCAAGGCCACGGCCAGCAGAATCAGCAGCAGCAGGCCCGCCAGAATGTACAGCAGGATGCGCCCTGCGCCCACGCCTTCATCCTGCGTGTCCGTAATGCCGAACGGAGGCGTTTCCGACACGGTGGGTTCGGCGGTCGGCGGCTCGGTGGGCGGTGCAGTCGGCGGCGCGGTCGGCGTCGGCGTGGACAGGATATGGTACGTCACCGGATAGGTGTTGGAAGTAAAGACCTGGTCCTGGCCGGCCGCGTCCGTCACCGTGGCGGAAAACTGGTACTCGCCTTCCATGGAGGCGCGGAACTGGCGGGTAAAGTCATATTCCTCGCCCGCCTCCAGGCGGTCTATCGTGGTCACCAGCTTGCTGGCCGCGCGGATTTCCACGTTTTCCACCGCCGCCTCGCCGCGGTTGATGACCTTGATCTGGAAGATGATATCGGACGGCTTTTCGTAGATGACCTGGCGGTCCGCTTCGATGATGATTTCGATATTGGCGGCGGCGCCCGTGGCTACCACGCCGTCGTCCGTGGACATTGCGACGCCTTCCAGGGTCTGAATGGTCAGATTGTTGGACTGGAAGACGGCCGTTTCCCCTGCCCCGGTCACGGCGGACACCTTGAAGCAGTACGTCACCGCTTCGGGCACGGTAATCTCGCGCTCGATGGTCTGCGAGCTCCCTGCCGCCAGGGACAGGCCGCTTTCCACGTTGCCCAGCAAATCGTCGTAGATTTCTATCTGTTCGTAGTTCTCGTCGCCGCGGTTTTCCAGCGTGCAGGTCAGCGTCACCTTATCGCCCGCGTTGACAATCAGCGAATTGGCCTGGAGGGAAACCAGCAGGTTGACCGTGCCGACCTCGATGACCTTTTCGCTGCCGACCTTGGCCTCTCCCTGGTGCTTGGTATTGCCCACCATGTACTCCCAGGTGATGGTCGGCTTGCTCGTAACGGGTTCCGAGCCCATGACAAATTCATATTTGACTTCGCGGGTTTCTCCCACGGGGAGGCTGTCGATGGTCAGAGGCTCGCTGCCGATGCCGGGGTCGGTGATGACAATGTTGACCACTTCCACCGTACCGGTATTGTTGACGATATAGGCCACTTCCGTGCTGGTGCCTTCCGGCACCTTGCCGTCCGGCGCGCGGCGCTGCACATGGATGCTGGGATTGACATCCTCGTAGGTAAAATTCAGGGCGATGGGCTTGCTCACCGAGGAGGTGCTCCCGTCGCTGTTGGTGACGCGATAGCGCGCCTGATAGGTAATTCGTCCCGCGGTGAGATCGCTTTCCGACACCGTCCAGGAACCGGAATACGCGGCCGAAGCGCCGGGCGACAGATTCGCCGTGCCCCCGCTGCCGAAGCCGGAGCAGACATTGCCGCTTGGGTCATAGAGCGTGACGGTGACAGGGGACGGATCGTCGCTGATGTTGATAATATTGATGGCTACGTTCACCGTAGTCGGGCCGGTCAGCGACCGTGGAGAAATCTCCCTCTCCACCTGCAGCGGATCCTCGGCCAGCGCAGCGGAGGAAGCAAGCAGCACCATGCATAAAACAAGGAGCACACCTGCCAACAGAGGCAGTTTGTATATCCGTTCTTTCATAGTATGCGCACCCACAGGCGCATGCCCTCCCTTCCGGCTGTTCACGGACTTGCGGGAATAGAATAACCTTAGGATTATTGTAGAACATTCATGGTTCACTGTCAAGTGCAGCAACGCTTTATGCGAAATTTCAACACCTTTTCGCATGATTTTCCCAGACAAACATATAACGATCCTCGGGCGTCTGTTTGTGCATGGACAGCCGTCGTTCCCGAAAATATTCTCGCGCGCCGCCGAAAAAAAGGCGGACCCTTCCCCGCTCGGAAAAGAGTCCGCCAACCGCCGCGCGAACCGATTGCCCCCGGCGACGGCGCTTTCCGTCCCCGGTCGGTTCGCGCGGTGGGGTGCGCGTCAGGCCTTTTTGCCCTTTACCACCATGCGAATCACCACGAGAACGGCCACCATGCCCACGCAGGCCAGCGGCAGCACAATCCAGGCGCTTTGCACGTAGCCGGCGAGGATATAGAATACCGCCGACACCGCGGTCACCAGCAGCGCATACGGCAGCTGGGTGGATACATGGTTGACGTGGTTGCATTGCCCGCCCGTGGACGCCATGATGGTCGTGTCGGAGATGGGCGAGCAGTGGTCGCCGCACACCGCGCCGGCCAGGCAGGCGGACACGCTGATGATGAGCAGTTCGCTGGTCGGATCAAAGACCGCCGTCACGATGGGCAGCAGGATGCCGAACGTGCCCCAGGACGTGCCCGTGGAGAACGCCAGGCCGCACGAGACCAGGAACACGATGACGGGCAGGAGGTTCTGGACGCTCTTCGCGCTGTTGTCGACCAGCTCCGCGACATAGACGTCCGCGCCGAGCATGTTGGTGATGCCGCTCAGCGTCCAGGCGAAGGTCAGAATCAGGATGGCAGGCACCATCGCGCGGAAGCCGCTGGGAATGGCGTCGGCCATTTCCTTGAAGCTGAGCACGCGGCGGGCTACCAGGTAAATGGCGGTGAACAGCAGGGCGACGAAGGAGCCAATCGCCAGGCCCACGGAGGCATCGCAGCCGGCGAACGCGTCGATAAAGTTCGTGCCCGAGAAGAAACCGCCGGTATAGACCATGCCGATGATGCAGCAGGCGATGAGCACCAGAATCGGAATGACCAGGTCCATCACCTTGCCCTTGGGATGGGGCTTATCGTCCGCCACGTCCGCATAGGGCCGGTCCGGTGTGGTGTACAGGTCGCCCTTGGCGGCGTTGTCCTCGTGCACCTTCATGGGACCGAAGTCAAACTTCAACAGGGAAATCGTGATAATCATGACAATGGTCAGGAGCGAATAGAAGTTGTACGGAATCGCGCGGACAAACAGCTCCAGGCCGTTGTACCCCTCCACCACGCCGGAAACCGCGGCGGCCCAGGAGGAGATGGGCGCAATCATGCAGATGGGCGCGGCCGTCGCGTCAATCAGATACGACAGCTTTGCGCGGGAAATCTGGTGCCGGTCCGTAATCGGCCGCATGACGGAACCTACCGTCAGGCAGTTGAAGTAGTCGTCCACGAAAATCAGCACGCCCAGGCCGAACGTCGCCAGCTGCGCGCTCGTCTTGGTCTTGATTCTCTTGTCCGCCCACTCGCCGTAGGCCGCGGCGCCGCCAGCCTTGTTAATCATCTGGACCATGGCGCCCAGGATAACCAGGAAGATGAGAATGCCTACGTTCCCGCTGTCCGCCAGGGAAGCGATGAAGCCGTCGTTGATCATCGTCGTCAGCGTCAGCTCCAGGTTGAAGTTCGCGTAGAACAGCGCGCCGCACAAAATGCCGATAAACAACGAGGTATACACCTCTTTGGTAATCAGCGCCAGCACGATGGCTACGATGGGCGGCACCAGCGCCCAGAAGGTGTCGTACATGTTGCTGACGTGTTCGGCCGGCGCCTCTTCCCCGACCGCCTCCTCAGCAGGCGCTTCCTCCACAGGCGCACCGTCTTCGGCCGTCGCCTCCGTGGTCTCGACGGCTGCTGCCGGCGCTTCCGCACCCGCCGCATCGCCTGCTTCGCCGAAGGCAATCGCCACCGACAGCAGCAGCATGCAGACCAGCATCAGCCAGCCGACGAGCCGCTTTGAACCCAGTCGTCGTCTTTTCATCCCATACCCTCCCTTGTGCAAAGTCCACAGATGCCCCTGTGGCTTTTGTCTTGATTGTATCAAATCCATAAAAAAATGTAAATTGTTTCCCCCAAATCTTTACGCAAACTTTATATTGTCTTTATTCCGTGTATATACATGCAATAAGAATTAATTCCCGGCGACCACCGGCGCCGGGGCGCAGACGCCGCCTCCTCCTCCGCCGCGGCGGAAGCCTTCCCCGGCAGCGTCAGCGTTCCTCGCGGAAATAGTTCGTGCCGCAGGCCCTGGGCTGCGCATGCTCGCGGGACTGTCGAATGCTGGTAAAAATCAGCACCAGCACGGTGGCGACATAGGGCAGCAGCTCGTAAATCTCCATCGGCAGCCCGGGCACGGGCACATACATGCGCATAATCGACAGACCGCCGAAGATAAGCGCGCAGAAAAGGCCGCGCGCCGGACTCCAGGTGGCGAAAATCACCAGCGCAACGGCAATCCAGCCCTTGCCGCT